>Ga0209185_1000440_pt1 | contig 49491 bp, 39 predicted proteins | sample SidtaG_2_FD_187425 | JGI IMG/M metagenome (GOLD analysis project Ga0209185, IMG submission 187425) | Marine algal microbial communities from Sidmouth, United Kingdom - Sidmouth_Asex2 metaG (SPAdes) (version 2) | ecosystem: Host-associated > Algae > Red algae > Unclassified | place: Sidmouth... | reverse complement strand
TAATGGTATTATCGTAAGCTTCTTTTACATCATTTGCCTGAATTAATAAATATAGATTAGTTTTTCGTTCTTTACCACTCTCCTCATCAAAAGCAATTAAAGAAATTTTTGATTTAAACCAACGGTCAGAATTTTCAAACGGGTGAATTTCAGCATAATTAGCAACTTTAATGTTGGTAATTTTAATTGCATCACTATCACTTAAGTAAGCATTCATTTCTTCTGTAATTCTGGATTCGGCCTCCGTATATGAAATAGCATCTACCAAATAAGGTTCTGTAGTTACTTTTTGTGCTCCAGATGTTTCATCAATTTTTCTATATTTTACTTTACATTCGTACCAAGTTGCACTCATTATATTTTATTTTTAAGTAAACCAAATATAGTTCTTAATAAAAAGCCTGTATGTAAATAATTGAAATAGATATTCACAATTTAAAATTGATTTTCATATTAGTTTTAATACTAGGGAGTTACTTTTTTATAGGATTCATTTTCCAGTTTCTGTATAATTGGGTCATAATTTGCCAATATTTTTTCTTTAGAGGAAGATAATAAAGGAGGAAAATGCGTTTAATTAGTATGAAAAGCTTAGATTTTATTAAAAAATTAAAAAATAAGCCAAATAAAATATTGTAAGTCAGAAAAATGGCATCATCTTTGCCCTTAAATAAGTATTATAAATTTAATTACATTTAAGATGAGTAAAGGAACAGTAAAATTTTTCAATGACACTAAAGGTTTTGGTTTTATCACTGAAGAAGGAGTTGAAAAAGATCATTTTGTACACATTTCTGGGTTAATTGACGAAGTTCGTGAAGGCGATACAGTTGAGTTTGATTTACAAGAAGGAAACAAAGGATTAAACGCAGTGAACGTAAAAGTTATCTAATACATATACTTTCAAGTTTAAAATTAAGAGGCTGTCTTTAAAAGACAGCCTCTTTTTATTTTGTATTATTTAAGTGGGTAACAAAATACTAGCATCATCAAGGTTAATTGTATTGTATTGTAATTTATTGAATTATATATTAGCTAGCTATTCTAGAGCTCATATGTATAAAAAATACATCCTAAGAATGCTGTTGTAAGTTTGCTTCCTTAGGATATACTATTATTCTTAGTCTTAAAAAGGTTATAAATTACCTTAAATTATTTAGCTTTTTTATGCTTATTTATTTCGTCTTGTAATTGTCTGCTTATTTTTTGTTCTCTTTCTAAAGCTCTTCTTCTGTGATCTTCATATTCTATTTCTAATTCAGATAAATTAGTTTTTGCTTCTTGAGTTAAAATATTACTATTTCTAAATTTATATATAAAAAACAGCAATAATAGTAGAAGACCACCTATAACACTCCATAAGATAAAATTGTAACTAGCTTTAGATACTAAAACCCCCAAAAAAGACATGCTATCTTTTTCTTCGGAAACAGAAGATAAATTATTTGTTGTTTCTGTTAACTTAGAATTTAATGAGCTAATTGTTGCTTCGTGTCCAGAAATAGTATTTTTAAGTTCTGCCGTCTTTTTTCTACTAATATTAAGCGTGTCTAATATATTTTGCCTTATTTTTTTTAAACTTGAAATTTTTACAACTTCATATCGTGTTCCAGCGGAATTATAATTTCCAGACTTTTTTGAAAGATAATCAAATTGGGAGCTAATAGAACCTTTCTCTAATGATAAATCTTCCTCAGTGTTCTCTGTGTCTTGAGCGTATTGTAGATTAAATGTAAGTAGTGATAATACTATAAATAGCATTTTAAAACCTTTCATATGTGTTTTTATTATTGTTAGTTAAAATCTAAGAATGGACGAAAGTAATCCAATATTATGAAATTAGAAAAAAATATTAATGTTTATAGTAGATACGATATAATAAAGCGTTGAGATTTTTTATTATACTATTGGTATTCAGAAACTTTTGCAAAAATAAAAATGCTCCTTATTGGAGCATTTTTATTTTTTTAAACTAGATTGTTTATAATTGCTATTGTTGAAAAATAAGTCGTTCTCTTTCTCCTTTTTTATTTATAAGTGTCATACTAGTTCTGCCATATCTAGAGATATTTCCAAAAAGATCTACAGCTTCTTCAATATTATCTATCTCTTCGCCGTTCACAGAATATAATACTTTACCCCATAAATCGTAATTACGATATGTTTCTGGTACACCAGTAATTTTAACACCTTTATCTGTTTTGTATGATTTCTTGTCTTTATCAGTTAGGTTTTTTACAGTTAATCCCATTACAGGTAGTGAAAAAGTTTGCCTTTTCTTAATTACAACAGGTAAAGTAATCATTTCTTCATCTCTCACTATAATTACTTCTACTTCGTCATCTGGTCTTTTGGTAGAAATATAACCACTTAAGTCAGCAAATTTATGGATGTCTATTTGGTCTATTTTTTTTATAATGTCGCCAGATTTTAAGCCTGCATCAAAAGCCCCAGAATCTTGTTCTACATCCTCTATATATACACCATCAATTTCATTTATTCCTTTTTCTTTAGCTAAAGGGCTATTTATGGGGATGGTATTTACACCTAATATTCCATTTTGTACATCACCATATTCTATAATATCTTCTACAATTTTTTTAGCTATATTGCTCGGTACGGCAAAGGAATAACCAACATAAGACCCTGTTTGGGAGGTTATGGCAGTATTAATACCTATAAGGTCTCCGTTTGTGTTAACTAAAGCTCCACCGCTATTTCCTGGGTTAACAGCGGCATCTGTTTGTATAAATGATTGTTGACTGCCTAGATCTCTAGCTTTTGCACTTACAATACCAGCTGTAACAGTAGAAGTTAAGTTAAAAGGGTTTCCAACAGCAAGTACCCATTCACCAATTTTTGTGTTGTTAGAGTCTCCAAAGGCTAAATAAGCAAGTTTTTGTTTTGTATCAATCTTTAATAAGGCAATGTCAGATTTTTTATCGGTACCAATTAATACGGCATCATATGTTTTGTTATTGTTTAATGTTACTTGTAATTGCGTAGCATTGTCTATTACATGGTTATTAGTAACTATATATCCATCAGGAGAAATAATAACGCCAGAACCAGTACCTATTTGTGGTTTTGGAGAGACTCCATGGCCGTAGAAGAATTCCATTAAAGAGTTTGGACCTTCGTTAATAGTAACGTTTTTTACATGTACCACGGCATTTACTGTGTTTTGTGCTGCGTTTGTAAAACTTACGTCATTAATTCCTGCTGCCTTAGCAGAAGTTGGTGTGTAACTTGTGTTAAAGAGTGAATGGTTTTTATTTTCAGTTACTACCGTGTAATTAGTTTGTTCAAAAAGCAGTTTGTAGGCACCTAAAGTTATTGTGCCTGCAAAAACAGCAACTAAAAGTAAGCTAGCTATCTTCTTCATAATGTAATGTTTTTAAAATTCTAATGTAAAATTAAATTTTTTTCTTTAACATATTTTAAGTTTAACGTCTTTTTAACTGCTAATATTCCCTTAATAAAATTATATATTTGTAGATTAATTACTGATTTATGCAACTTACATTTTATAAATATCAAGGAACAGGAAACGATTTTGTTATGATAGATAATCGTGATAATTCTTTCCCTAAAGATGACACAAAACTGGTAGCATTTTTATGTGATAGAAAATTTGGTATTGGTGCAGATGGACTTATTTTATTAGAGAATGATGTTACTGTAGACTTTAAAATGGTATATTATAATTCTGATGGAAATGAAAGTACTATGTGTGGCAACGGAGGTAGGTGTTTGGTTGCTTTTGCTAATTATTTAGAAGTATTTAAAACTGAAACAACATTTGTTGCTGTGGACGGACTTCATTATGCAACTATAGAGAATGGTATTGTGAGTCTTCAAATGCAAGATGTTTTAGAAATTAGAGAAAAGTCTAACTATAGTTTTTTGGATACTGGTTCACCTCATCATGTACAAATAGTTGAAGAGCTAGAAAAATTTGATGTAGCCAAAGAAGGAGAAAAGTTACGTTACGGATTGTATGGGAAAGAAGGAAGTAATATTAATTTTGTAGAGCAATCTAGTAGTGATGTTTTTAGTGTGCGTACCTATGAACGTGGCGTGGAAGGAGAAACATTATCTTGTGGTACAGGTGTAACGGCTGTAGCAATAGCAATGCATAAAGCAAAGAAAACACTTCATAATAAAATAGATATTAATGTTTTGGGAGGAGCGTTAAAGGTCAAGTTTGATACAAATTCTAAGGGATATAAAAATGTTTTTTTAATAGGTGCGGCAAGGTCTGTTTTTAAAGGCGAAATAACATGTTAAGTCTAAAAGGAGAACATATATATTTGAGAGCAATAGAACCCGAAGACTTAGATTTTTTATATGAATTAGAGAATAGTACCGCTATGTGGGAGATTAGTGGCACCACAAGACCTTATTCTAGGTATGTTTTAAAATTATATCTAAAAAATGCACACAGAGATATTTATGAAGTTAAGCAATTGCGGTTGTCTATATGCGCAAAAGATAAAAAAGTAATAGGATTCATAGATTTGTTTGATTTTGACCCAAAAAACCGTAGGGCAGGAGTAGGTATAATTGTTTTAAAAGATAAAAATAGAAATAAAGGAATAGGAGCAGAAGCTTTATCTTTATTGTGTAGTTATGCTTTTAAAAGTTTAGATCTTAAACAATTATATGCAAATGTAATGTTAGATAATACAGCTAGTGTGCATTTGTTTGAAAAAAGTGGATTTGTAAAAGTAGGAGTAAAAAAAGACTGGATATTCTATGATGGAATATTTAAAGATGAAATCTTATATCAAAAGATAAATAGCTAATGTATATAAAGAAAATTTTATTAATTATTGTTTTGGCAGGTATTGTCATAGGAGGAGTTTTTGTTTACAAGGTTTATGATGCCTTTTTTTTTCCTAATACTAAGTTTAATAATGATCAAGCATATGTGTATATTTCTTCTAAAGCAACATATGATCAAGTAACAAAAATATTGGAGCCTTTGTTGTTAGATATGAATTCTTTTGATGCTGCAGCAAAAAGAAAAGGATATACATCTGGTATAAGAGGCGGTAAGTTTGCGATTAAAAAAGGAATGAGTAATAGAGAAATTATTGGAGCCCTACGCTTTAATAATATTCCAGTTAAAGTAGTCTTTAACAATCAAGAAACAATAGCAGATTTAGCAGGCAGAATAGCTTCGCAAATAGAGGCAGATAGTATTTCACTATTAGAGGCTTTTAATGACACAGCATTTTTGGAGGAAAAAGGTTTTAATAAACAAAATAATTTGGGAATGTATATTCCTAATAGTTATCAATGTTATTGGAATATTTCTCCTGAAAAATTTAGAAATAAAATGCTTAGTGAGTATAATAATTTTTGGAATGATGAGCGTAAAGAAAAAGCAAAAAAGATAGGCTTAACACCAATAGAAGTAAGTTCATTGGCAGCTATTGTGCATAAAGAGACGGTAAAAATAGAAGAAAGACCTAGGGTAGCTGGACTCTATTTAAATAGATTACGCAAAAAAATGTCGCTACAAGCAGACCCTACAGTTATTTATGCATTAAAATTACACTCAAGAGATTTTAATAGGATAATAAAGAGAGTGTATTATAAGGATTTAGAGTTAGATTCTCCATACAACACCTATATTCATAAAGGAGTGCCTCCTGGTCCTATAGCGATGCCTGATATATCTGCTATTGATGCTGTTTTAAATCCAGAAAAACATAATTATTATTATTTTGTGGCAAATGTGAAAAAATTTGGATACCATATGTTTGCAAAAACTTTAGTGCAACATAACCGAAATAAAGAGCAATATATCCGATGGATAAACAGTAAAAAAATAAGAAGATAGTGTGTTTCACCTGAATTTTAAGACATTTTAACCAAAAAGTATACTTCTTTTATAAAATCTTATGGTGTATTAAATTTTTATGAAAAGAAACAGTAGTATATTCGCGCTGTAAAAATTTAAGCAAATCTGTAATTTACGGTTGTAAGTCTTAAGAAAACTAATATATGCGAAAATGGGTGCGATTTATAATCCCTTTTATCATGATTTTTATTTTAACGAGTTTTAGGTATAACTTAACTTCAATAACAGAAGTGCCTGCTGCCCTTAAAGTAAATGAACCTACTTGGGTTTCGTTCCCCAAAAACGAAACCATCTATAATGAAAATGTTGTTTTACCTCCTTTTTTAGGGAGTGACTATGTTGGTTTTAAAGAAGCGTTAGCTTTTAAGGAATCACAAGGAAATTATTTTTCTGTAAATACCTTGGGGTACTTGGGTAAATTCCAATTTGGAATTGGCACACTACAACTAATGGGGGTGAATGATGTAAATTATTTTTTACAAACTCCAAGTTTACAAGAAAAATTGTTTCAAATTAATGTCGCTAGAAACAAATGGATTTTGAGGAGAGATATTAAAAAATTTGTTGGTAAGCGTATTATGGGGGTAAAGATTACAGAATCAGGAATATTGGCATCGGCACATTTAGCAGGTGCTGGGAATGTTAAAAAATATTTACGTTCTTATGGAAATTCAGAAGTAAAAGATGCTTATGGTACAGGGATTTCTAATTATATGAAAAAATTTTCTGGATATAATATGTCTAGTATTATAGCAAAGAAAAACCCAAGAATATAATAGTTTCTATTATATAAAATGTAAAAGATTAATAAAAATGAAAATTATAAAAGAGCTTTAACTAGAGAACGTTAAAGCTCTTTTTTTTGCGATAATAATAACCTGTGCAATATTATCCTTGTACAATAAATATACTAGGCCTTTTGTGTAGGTTTATTGTTTCTCTTTTCCAGTCTGTAACAGTTTTAGTGGCAATATATTCTGTAGAAAGGGTAATGTCGCAAGCAACACAGATAAGAGTGTTAGGAGCTAAAGTTTTAAGTATTTCAGCAAATAATTTATCATTCCTATATGGGGTTTCAATACATATTTGAGTCTGATTTATATCTCGGGATAATTTTTCCATTCTTTTTAAGGCACTTTTACGCTCACCACTATCAATAGGCAAGTATCCATTAAAAGCGAAATTTTGCCCATTTAGTCCACTAGACATTAAAGCTAAGAAAATAGAAGATGGTCCAACTAGTGGCACTACTTGTATTCCCTTTTCATGTGCAATTTTAACAACGTCCGCTCCAGGATCTGCTATGCCAGGGCATCCAGCTTCAGAAATAATGCCAACAGAGTATCCATTAAAACAAGGTTCTAAAAAATTGGGTATTATTTCTGGTTCGGTATATTTATTTAAAACTTCTAGCTTTAAACTTGGTTGTGACTTTCCTGAGCTTATTTTTTTTATAAAATGACGTGCAGATTTTTCATTTTCTACGATATAGTGGTCAATATTCTCAATGGTTCTTTTTATAGATATGGGTAATACTTCTAAGGGTTCGTTATCTCCTAAGGTTGTGGGAATTAAATATAGTTTGCCTTGTTTTCTGCTAGTATCCATATGTTATTAGGTCAATTTTTCTGCTATAGTATTGCACGCAGTATTTATTAAATCAAAAACAATTTTAAATCCTTTATCAGTATCGTAATAAGGGTCTGGGACTTCTTTAATATCTATGGTGATTTCGTCCAGTAATAATTTTACCTTGTTTATTTCTTCTACTTTATTGGTGAGAGAAATTATATTTTTATAATTACTCTTGTCCATGACATAAATTAAATCAAAGTCTTTGAAATCATTTTTGGAGAATTTTCTACAGGATTGTTTGCTTATGTCTATACCATTTTTTTTTGCAATGGCAATGGATCTAATGTCGGGTTTATTTCCAACATGGTAACCAGCGGTGCCGGCGGAATCTACAAATATTTTTTCCGGGTTTACCTTATTTTTAAGAATACCTTCAGCCAATGGCGACCTACAAATATTTCCTAGGCAAACCATTAAAACGCTAGTCTTCATTCTAGAATGTTAAGAGAATTTTTTAGTTAAATCTTCTATATATTTTTTAAACTGCTTATCTGTTTCTGCCAAATTATCAACGGTTTTACAGGCATGTAGTACAGTGGCATGATCTCTTTTTCCAATTTGAGAACCAATACTAGCTAAGGATGCTTTTGTAAATTTCTTTGCAAAAAACATGGCTAATTGCCTTGCTTGTACAATATGCCTTTTACGAGTTTTAGATTGTAATGTAGCAACGTCCATTTCAAAATAATCAGAAACTACTTTTTGTATGTAATCAATAGAAACTTCTCTTTTGGTGTTTTTTACAAACTTTTCTACTACTTGTTTTGCTAATTCTATTGTAATTTCTCTCTTATTAAAAGAAGATTGAGCTATTAAAGAAATTACAGCCCCTTCCAACTCCCTAATATTGCTTTTAATATGCTTGGCAACGTAATCTATAATATGATCTGGCATTTCTACGCCATCTCTATATAGCTTGTTTTTTAATATTGATATTCTTGTTTCGTAATCTGGCGTTTGCAACTCGGCAGATAATCCCCATTTAAAACGAGAAAGCAATCGTTGTTCTATGTCTTGCATATCTACAGGAGCCTTGTCTGAGGTAAGTATTACTTGTTTTCCGTTTTGATGTAAATGATTAAAAATATGGAAGAATACATCTTGAGTCTTAGATTTTCCTGATAAAAACTGAACATCATCAATAATCAAAACATCAATTAACTGGTAAAAATGAATAAAATCGTTACGAGTATTCTTTTTAACAGACTCTATATATTGTTGTGTAAACTTTTCAGCAGAAATATATAGTACAGTTCTTTCTGGGTATTTGTCTTTAATTTCTACACCAATAGCATGTGCTAAATGTGTTTTTCCTAACCCAACAGCTCCAAATAGTAGTAAGGGATTAAATGATGTTCCTCCAGGTTTATTGGCGACAGCCATACCAGCAGAACGCGCTAATCTATTAGAATCTCCTTCTAAAAAATTATCAAAATTATAGTTAGGGTTTAATTGAGATTCTATTTTTATATTTCTAATACCAGGAATTATAAATGGATTTTTTAATTCTGGATTTTTAGATTTTATAGCTACATCTAATTCTTGAGCAGGGACACTAGATCTATTTGCACTAGGGATTTTTTCTGTAAAAGGTTCTTTGTTGCCATATGTGTTTTCCATCTTAATAATGTAAACAAGTTTAGCATTTTCTCCTAGTTCTTTTGTAAGTGAAACTTTTAAAAGTTTAACATAATGTTCTTCTAGCCATTCATAAAAGAATTTACTAGGAACTTGTATGCTTAAAGAGTTTTCAGATAGCTTAACAGGCTTAATAGGTTCAAACCATGTTTTAAATGCCTGCGGTTGTATGTTGTCTTTTATAAACAATAAACAATTATCCCATACAGTTTTAGCAGTAACACTCATTTTTTAGTTTCTCTTATTTGTGTTGGTTAGTGAAAAATGACTCAAAATAACGATTATATTCGGTGGTAAACCCAATTATCATAATCAAGACAAATATGTGAACAAAAAAACTAAAAAAAAAATGAAATAGTATTGATTTTACCCTTTTTTTTTCGCATGTTCACCATGCGAATTTAAGAACCGAATAAATATATAATTTTAACCTGATAAAACATGAGTTTTAATAAAATTAATTTTAGAGTACGTTACGGAGAAACAGATCAAATGGGCGTTGTATATCACGGTAACTATGCGCAGTACTTGGAGATGGGGCGAATAGAGTGGTTGCGAAAAATTGGTATTTCCTACAAAAAAATGGAACAAGAGGGTGTTATGTTACCAGTTATTTCTCTAAATATTAATTTTAAAAAATCGGCCCTTTATGATGACTTAATTACGGTTGAAACTATTCTTGAAAAAATACCTTCTGTACGAATATGTTTTAGGTACGTAATTTACAATGAAGGGAATGAAATTTTAGCAAAAGCAAGTACAGAATTAGTTTTTATGGATGCAAAGACAAAAAAACCGATGCGATGTCCAGATTACATCCTTGAAAAAATTAAAAATTAATTTTTTATTTAAAAATGAGAAGTAAAATTTAAAGAATAGTTTTTGAATTTTAAGATTTAGTAACCACCCTATTTTCTATTTTAAGATAATGCATCGAAGAAAATAAAGTTTTTATTTGTGCCGTTTTTTGTTTTCGAACAGAAATAACATAGTAACAGGATTCTTGTAAATCTTGAGAAACAATTTTAAGCTGTTGCTGTTTAATTACGCGCATAATTTTATCCATGTGTTCATAATTAAAAGAAATTGAAATTTCTTCCTCTAATACTTTTTCAACTATAATGGTAGCCTCTAGTGTTAGTTGTGCGGTATTTTTATAAGCACTAATTAATCCGCCAACACCTAGTTTTGTACCTCCAAAAATACGAGCAACAGCTACTAAAATATTCGTGACCTTAAAAGACTGTATTTGACCATAAATTGGATTCCCTGCAGAATTATTTGGTTCTCCATCATCATTAGCCCTGTATTGAATCTTTTCAACCCCTAATTTCCATGCATAACAAACATGATTTGCCGTATGATGTTTCTTTTTTAATCCTTCAATTATAGGTTTTACATCACTCTCTTGTTTTATAGGAAAAGAATAGCCATAAAATTTACTCTTCTTTTCTTTTAGAAGAACTTCTTTGGTAGGTTTATCTATGGTTAAGTACGTATCTTTAATTATCATTTAGAAGAGTGCTACTAAAAGAATACTGATTACGGCAAAAGCAATACCTCCCCAGTTTTTTGAGCTTATTTTTTCTTTGAAAAGTAAAATGCCTAATAACGTAGAAAAAAGAACGATAGCTACATTATTAATAGTAAATATAGAGGCGCTGTTCATGGTATTGTTTTGTAAGGACCTAAGTAAATAATAGATAGAGAAATAATTAGGTATTCCTAAAGCAATTCCTCCAACTATATTTCTAGTATTAAATTTTAGAGGAGATTTAATAGCTTTTAATGCTATAAAAGCTATTCCTACAATGGCGGCTACAAAAAAAATAGTAGCAGAAAATAGCGGTAATTCACTGTTTTCTACATATTTTTCTTGAAGAAATTTAAGACTTGTGTCTATTAAACCAGCACCTATAAAAACAAGAATTGGTAATAGCCATATTTCTTTGCTTGTAACTACTTCTTTTTCTCGGGGCTTTATAGATGCTAGATATACAGCTGGTAGCGCTAAAAGTATACCTGTAACTTTCAAAGCATTCAGCTTATCGTTATACATTAGAATTCCAAATATTACAGGAATTACTAAAGACATTTTCGTGGCAACTGAAGCAACAGAAACTCCAACAATTTGAGAAGTTTTTGCTATAATATTAAAAGCTAAAATAAATAATACCCCCAAAGCAATGGTGCCTAAAAACCATGGTTTATTTGGTATGCTTTCTATAGTAATAGTTTCATTATAGAGAGATAATCCTAGTGTACCAGCTACTACATAATTTATGATTATTGCATACAGCGTGTCTACTTTGTAAATAGAAAACAGTTTAAAAATAACAAATAATAAGCTTGAAAAAAAGACACTTAAAACTAAATCTAGCATGTTTTTAATTTAGATTTAAGGTTGATAACATCTTCGGCACCTACTTGCAAATTCCAACATATAATACCTAATTTTTCTGCGGCATCTGTATTTTCCTTGGTGTCGTCAATAAAAAAGGTTTCAGAAGGAATAAGATTATTAGAATTTAGTACAAATTGATAAATATCTGCATTAGGCTTTCTAAAATGTATTTCGTGTGACAAATAAAATTGCTCAAAACAATTTTTAAAACGTTCAAATTTTTCAGCACCATTTTTCCCAATAACTTCATTAATATGTATTTCATTGGTGTTACTTAAAAGGAATAGTCTGTACGTACCTTCTTTAGCAAGTTTCTCTAGAAATTCTAATCTGTAATCAGGGAAATCTAATAAAATAGCATTCCAAGCATATAAAAGTTCTTTGGTGGTAGCCTTTGGGAAAATATGGTTCATTTTAGATACAAAATCAGAGGAAGAGATTAACCCTTTCTCATATAATTTTGATAAGTGGTCTAATTCTGGAGTTAATTCTGTAAAACCAAATTTGGACATTTCTTTTGGCGTAGCTGTTTTATCTAAATCAATAAATATATCACCAAAATCAAAAATGATGTTTTTAATCATTTGTATATGTTTTTAGAATGTCTTTTTTTAATGTTTCTGTTCTAACTAAATTTCCTTTGAATTCAGGAGCTTTTATCCCTTTTTTAAAGTTAGTTGCTCCTGTGAATACTGTTGCTTGATCCCATAAATTAGCATCAATAAAAGTTTGCAAGGTTTTAGTGCCACCTTCAATCAAAACACTTAAAATATTGTGTTTGTATAGTAGATTGCATACCTGCTGTGCTATATTTTCAGAAAAATTTATTACTTCGCAAACAGTGTTTTCTAAAGATTTTTTAGGTGTTTTTACTTCAGTTAGGATAATAGTTTTTGTACTTCCATCTAAAACATGGTAGTTTAAGGGAGTTTTTAAATCTTTATCCAAAATAATTCTTGTGGGTGAGATTCCTTTCCAGTGGCGGACATCTAATTTTGGATTGTCTTCCAAAACCGTATTTGTTCCCACTAAAATAGCTTGTTCTTGACTACGTAACTGGTGTGCTTTTTGTTTGGAAATACTATTGGTAATCCAAAAAGGTTCTGGATTTTTACTTCGTATATTTTTATCAGGAGCAATAAAACCGTCATTAGTTTCTGCCCATTTTAATAAGATGTAAGGGCGTTTTTTTTGCTGATAGGTTAAAAAACGTTTGTGGTGCTTTTTACACTCGTTTTCTAAAACTCCAACTAAAACAGTAGCACCGGAATCCTGTAGTTTTTTAATTCCTTTTCCAGCTACTTTATCATGTGGGTCTAAAGTACCAACAACTACTTCTGGTATTTTATGCTTTATAATTAAATCAGCACAAGGCGGTGTTTTTCCGTGATGTGAGCAAGGCTCCAAAGTAACATATATAGTAGCTTTAGCTAATATAGAGGTATCTTTTACAGAATTAATAGCATTTACTTCTGCATGGTTGCCTCCATACGGACTCGTAAATCCTTCACCTATAATTTTATTATGATGAACAATAACAGCACCTACAAAAGGGTTTGGAAATGTAGTTCCAGACCCTGCTTTTGCAATCTCTATAGCGCGTAACATATATTGTTCGTGGTCTTTCATTTATTTAATTGTAATTTCTTCTGTGTGATCAATTATATAATTAGATGTGAAACCTGCAACTTTATAGCCTAAATTTCCTTTAAAGTTAACCAATACCTTTTTATCTAATACTTGCTTTAAAATGGAAGAAAGCAAATTTTCTTTATTGGCTTCAATAATTTCTGAAGCTGAAAATTGTACCGTTAATGGTATTGTAAACTCTTTTTTTGAAGGAACTTTAAATTCTTCAGCAACAACTGTCGCTATAAATTTTTCATCAACAAATACTTTAATATCATCTGTCCATAGTGTACCACCTAAACTATTAGGGTTCTCAAAAATGGCGTTTGCTTTTAATTCTATATTATTGAAATTAGCTTTTACAACAACAATATTTTCGATCCTTAAAAACTCAGGTTTTTTATTAAGCTTGCAGCTGTTACAAACTAGTAGTAAAACAATGCATAAAAACGTATTTTTCATTAGATATAAAAAGTATAATTAATGTATCTTCACAGCACAAAAATAGAACTTTAAAACAACTTAAAGTTTATTTTTAGATTTACTCGATAATCGAGATTAAATACACCGAGGATTGCCTCTAAGTTAAAATATTTTTCATTTAAATGCCTCGTGGGCTTGTCCCGAGGTAGTTTACAATTTTATATGTTATTACAAGAAATAAAAATTCTTTTTCATAAAGAATTAGATGTTATATACCCAACCACAGAGGTAGATAGTTTTTTTTATAGAATGATAGAGCACTATTTAGGTTTAGAGCGCTTTATATTGGCATTAGAACCACAAACGGTAGTATCTAAAGAAGATGAGCAACCCTTGTTTGAAGGATTAGCAAAATTAAGATTACAACAACCTTTACAATATATTTTAGGAACTTCTTATTTCTTTGATTCGGAATTTATTGTAAATAAAAATGTACTAATTCCTAGACCCGAAACCGAAGAATTGGTACAGTGGATAATTGCAGAAATAGGGAATTGGAAATCAGAAATTAGAATTTTAGATATTGGTACAGGGAGTGGTTGTATTGCTATTTCATTGGCCAAAAATGTGCCCAATGCTAAAGTATATGCCCTGGATGTTTCTGAAGAAGCACTAAATGTAGCAAAAGAGAATGCCTTAAAAAATGATGTTACCATAGAATTTATACAAGCAAATATTCTAGAATTAGAATGCTTAAACGAGAATTTTGATGTTATTGTTTCTAACCCACCGTATGTTAGAGCGTTAGAAAAAGAAATGATGAGCAGTAATGTAAAGGAGGAAGAGCCTAGTTTAGCACTTTTTGTTTCGGATGAAAAGCCATTGATTTTTTACGATAAAATAACTCAGTTAGCAAAGCAAAGTCTTAATTTTAATGGTGTTTTATATTTTGAAATAAATCAATATTTAGGAAACGAAACGAAACAGCTTTTAGAAGATGAAAATTTTTCAGAAATTGAACTTCGAAAAGATATGTTTGGGAATAATAGGATGTTGAAAGGGAAAATAAAAGTTACAGCATTAAAAGATTTGGATTAAAATGAGCATACAGGAACAAATAGAAACTCTTAGAGCAGAATTAAGAACACACAATCATAACTATTATGTGTTGGATAAAACAACCATATCTGATTATGATTTTGATATGAAGTTAAAAGAACTACAGTCTTTAGAATTCAAATATACTGATTTTCAGGATATTACATCGCCCACATTAAGAGTAGGGGGAGCAGTAACTAAAAATTTTGATACCATAGCTCATGAACACCGTATGTATTCGTTGGATAATTCATATTCTAAAGAAGATTTAGAAGATTGGGAAAAGCGTATTCAGAAAATACTAGGGGACGTAGAAGTAGCGTATACGTGTGAATTAAAATATGATGGCGCTTCTATAAGTTTAACCTATGAAGAGGGTAAATTAGTAAAAGCCGTAACTCGTGGTGATGGTTTTCAGGGCGATAATATTACTACGAATATAAAAACCATAAAATCTGTTCCGTTACAATTAAAAGGAGATTACCCACCAAAATTTGATATACGAGGAGAAATTGTGTTGCCCTTTGATGGTTTTAAAAAGATGAATGAAGAGCGTGTAGCAAACGGAGAAGAACCGTATATGAATCCTAGAAATACGGCATCAGGGAGTTTAAAATTGCAAGACAGTGCAGTGGTAGCAAAAAGACCTTTAGAGTGTTTGTTATATAGCATAGCAGGAACTAAATTAGCCATAGAATCTCAATTTTCGGTATTAGAAAAAGCAAGAAGTTGGGGTTTTAAAGTGCCTACGGTAGCAAAATTGTGTAAATCTGTTGATGAAGTATTGGAATTTGTAGACTATTGGAATGTTAAGCGTCATGAATTGCCTTATGAAACCGATGGTGTAGTTATAAAGGTAAATAATTTACAGCATCAAGAAGAATTAGGACACACTTCTAAAGCGCCTAGATGGGCAATGGCATACAAGTTTAAGGCAGAACAAGTTTCTACTGTTTTAAACGAAATAACCTATCAAGTAGGGCGTACAGGAGCAATTACCCCTGTAGCAAATTTAGTACCTGTATTATTAGCAGGAACAACGGTTAAAAGAGCCTCTTTACACAATGCAGACCAAATAGAAAAGTTAGATATACGCGAAAGAGATACAGTTTTTGTAGAAAAAGGAGGAGAAATAATCCCTAAAATTGTTGGAGTAGAATTGGAAAGTAGGCCTCAGAATTCAACGCCTACATCATATATCTCAGTATGCCCAGAATGTGCTACAGAACTAACTAGAACAGCCGGTGATGCAAAGCATTATTGCATGAATTTTTATGGTTGTCCACCACAAATAACAGGACGAATTCAGCATTTTATTTCGCGAAAAGCAATGGATATAGAAGGTTTGGGCGGAGAAACCGTAGAATTATTATTTAAAGAAGGTTTAATAAAAAACTATGCAGATTTATATACTTTAACCAAAGAGCAAGTATTACCATTGGAGCGTATGGCAGAGAAATCTGCGGAAAATTTGGTAAATGGAGTAGCAGCTTCAACCACCATCCCATTTGAGCGTGTTATGTTTGCTCTTGGAATACGATTTGTAGGAGAAACAGTTGCTAAAAAAATAGCGAAAGCCTATAAAAATATTGATGCCTTAATGGTTGCTACAGAAGAGGAGTTAATGGCTGTAGATGAAATTGGAGAACGTATAGCACAAAGTGTTGTAGAATTTTTTGAGAACGAAAAAAATCTAGAAACTATAACTAGATTAAAAGAATACGGATTACAGTTTAAACTCTCTGCTGATAAACTATTAAACCAAACAGAAATATTGAAAGGACAAATTTTTGTAGTTTCTGGTGTGTTTGAAAAAGTAAGTAGAACAGAACTAAAAAAACTAATTGAAGATAATGGAGGTAAAGTTGGTTCTTCTATATCTTCTAAAACCACGTATTTGGTTGCAGGCGATAAAATGGGGCCAAGCAAGCGTACCAAAGCAGAAAGTCTAGATGTTTCTATTATTTCAGAGGATGATTTTTTAGGTATGGTTTAGAACTATTTCTTTGTCTTGCACAAATAATTATTAAACGTACATACTTCTTTTTTGTATTTATTATTGTAGCATTTACAACAACGCTATTAATAAAAATCACTTGTAGTTTTTTGTTAATAGCGTTTTATTTGTTAAATTTCTTATAGTGTGCAACCTTTTTTTTTTAGAGGTGTCTATACTTGTATAAAAAACATAAAAAACATAAAAAATGAAAAAAATATTATTAGTATTAATTTTTTATTCTACAATAATTTCTGCTCAGGATAAATTTACCGTTAGTGGAACTATAAAAGATGCAAGTAACGGGGAATCTCTTTTTGGAGCTTCTATTTTTTTAAAAGATACTACAATAGGAGTTATAACCAACGAATATGGTTTTTATTCTATTACAGCTCCAAAAGGTACATATACTTTAATTATTTCTTACATAGGTTTTACAGAAGTTAAAAAAGAGGTGGTATTTGACAAGAATCAAAAAATGGATTTTGAAATTGCTGAGTTTTCTACCAAATTAAACGAAGTGGTTGTAAGTGCCGAAGAAACCGAAAGAGTAAGTCTTAGAAAACCAGAAATGAGTGTTTCTAAGTTAAATATTAAGACGGTAAAGCAAATGCCTGTAGTATTTGGAGAAGTAGATATTATAAAATCGCTTCAAATGTTACCAGGAGTTACTAAAAACGGGGAAGGTTCTAGTGGTTTTCACGTAAGAGGGGGAGCAGCTGATCAAAACTTAGTATTATTAGATGAAGCAATTATTTATAATACATCTCATATGCTTGGTTTTTTCTCAGTTTTTAATGCAGATGCTATTAAAGATATAAAATTGTATAAAGGGGGAATACCTGCACGTTTTGGTGGTAGAACATCTTCTGTTTTAGATGTGAGACAAAAAGACGGTAATAATAAAAAATTAGCACTCACAGGTGGAGTAGGGCTAATTTCTAGCAGATTAGCAATAGAAGCACCTTTATTTGAAGACAAAGGTTCTTTCTTAGTAGCTGCTAGAAGTTCGTATGTAAACCTTTTTTTAATGGCCGCTAAGGAAGAAAATAGAGTTGGTTTTTATGATTTAAACCTAAAAACAAACTACACGCTTAATGAGAATAACAAATTATACCTCTCTGGATATTTTGGTAGAGATACCTTTAAATTTGGAAATAGCTTTACCAGTAGCTACGGAAATTTATCTGGGAATTTACGTTGGAATCATATTTTTAATAATCGTTTGTTTTCTAATGCTTCCTTGATTTATAGTAAATACGATTATGATTTAGGATTCACACTACTGGATTTTGATTGGCTTTCTTCAATAACTAATTACAATTTTAAGTACGATTTAAAATATTACTTGAGTGATGCTTTTAAATTAGATTTTGGAGCTAGTACTATTTATTACGATTTTGACCCAGGTAAAATAAACCCAACTTCTACAACATCTTCTATAAATCCTTTTTCTTTAGATAGTAAAAAAGCTTTAGAAAGTGCTTTGTATGTAGATGCGGAACACAAACTAAGTGAAAAACTAACAGCACAGTATGGAGTACGTTATAGCACGTTTAGTCGTTTAGGCGGACAAGCAATTAGTGAATATGCAAATAACCAACCAGTAGTGTATAACTCTTCTTTGGGAATATATGAAAGCGGTACAGTAGTTGGAGCAACTAATTATGAAAAAGGGAAGTCGATTAAAGAGTTTGGAAACTTGGAGCCAAGAGTTTCTTTAGCTTATCAGTTAAATGATGTATCTTCTGTAAAAGCAGGTTATTCTAGAGCAGCACAATACATTCATTTATTATCCAATACAACATCTGTAACCCCTTTAGATGTTTGGACTCCTAGTGGAGAGTTTATCGATCCGCAATTATCAAATCAGTTTGCATTGGGATATTTTAGAAATTTTAAAGATAAAATGTATTCTTTAGAAACCGAAGTGTATTATAAAACAACAGATAATAGGATAGATTATATAGATGGGTCCGATTTAATTGGAAATAACACCATCGAAACGGAAATACTAAATGGGAAATCTAGAGCATACGGTTTGGAAGTATTATTTAGAAAAAACGAAGGGAAATTTACAGGATGGCTTTCCTATACTTTATCAAAATCTGAGCAAAGATCGCTGGGAGGTAATGCAGGAGGTTTAGGTATAAATAACGGCGAGTGGTATAATACTGCTTTTGATAGAACACATGATATATCACTAACAGGATCTTATCAATTAAATGATAAATGGAGTTTTGGAACTAATTTTGTTTTTCAGACAGGTAGACCTGTTACCTATCCTAACGGACAATATGCATATGAAGGGTTATCTATAGCAAGTTATTCAGATAGAAATTCAGACAGGTTGCCAGTGTATCACAGATTAGATATTTCTGCTACCTATAAACCTAACAGAAAACCTCATAAACGTTTAAAAGGGGAGTGGGTATTTGGAATTTATAATGCTTACGATAGAAAAAATGCGGCTTCTATTTCTTTTGGACAAAATATAGAAACAGGCGCTAATGAAGCTACTAGGACAGCAATTTTTGGAATAATGCCATCTGTAACGTATAATTTTAAATTTTAAAAAAATGAAAACAGTTATTAAAAATATAGCACTAATAACATTATTTGTTTTTGCATCTTGCGAAGAAGTGATAGATGTAGACGTGCAAAACGGAAAAACAAGATTGGTAATAGAAGCCTCTTTAGATTGGGAAAAGGGAACTACAGGGAGTAACCAAACTATAAAATTAAGCACTTCTACACCTTATTTTGATACGACAACAAATACAGCTGTAAACGGAGCCTCTGTAATAGTAACTAATGATGCAGATGGAGCAGAATTTATTTTTGCAGATCAAAATAATGGCGCATATATAACGAATGCTTTTATACCAGTTATTGGAGATTCCTATACATTAGAAGTGGTCTATAATGGAGAAAGGTATTTAGGTAAAGAAACATTAGCATCTGTGCCAGATATTTTAGAAACCTATCAGACAGCCAAAGAGGGTTTTGATGCAGATCTTTTAGAAGTTAATCTTAGATTTATAGATCCAGAAGAGGAGAAAAACTATTATTTATTTAAATTCTTAAAACAAGGAGATGTGTTACCTAATTTAGATGATTTTAGTGATGAGTTTGTAAATGGAAACGAGGTAAATTGGTGGTATGAAAAAGAGGATGATGAAGAAACTAAAGAAAAACCTTTTGCTTCTGGAGATATTGTAGATATTGAACTGTATAGTATCTCTGAGTCTTTTTATAATTATGTACGTATTCTTATAGAACAAGCTGAAGGTGTAGGTCTTTTTAGTGCTACACCAGTAGCTTTGAAAGGGAATTGTATAAATTTGGATACTCCTAGAAATTATGCGCATGGCTATTTTAGAGTAACCCAAGTAGAGAAATTAAGTTATACATTTAAGTAGTTTTAAATTGCAAATGTTTCTTAAAATATTTATTGTTAGGAGCTAAATAAAGAAGTGTTTTGTTATATAATTATATGTATTGAATATAAAGCTCCATAAGTCTAACTTATGGGGCTTTAATAGTAAGTAAGGTTTGCTAATTTAAGCATGATAGAAATTTAGGGAACTCTAGCATATATTAGCTTATCCTATTTCCTGTAATTTAAGCAGGGCTTCAGATTTAGAGTTTACATTTAATTTTAAGTATATATTTTGTATGTGAAAATTAATAGCACTCGTGGTTACAAATAGTTTTTGAGCAATTATTTTATAAGTGGCACCTTGTCTTAAATGATCTATAATTTGATTCTCTCTTTTAGAAAAAATCGTTTGTGATTTTCTCTGAAACATTAATATCAACTTTTTAGCAACATCATTACTTATAGCAGCACCTTCTCTTTCAAGAGATTCTAGCGCATGCTGTATTCTATCCTTATTAACAGGTTTAGTTAGGTAACCACTTGCTCCGTGCATAAAAGCTTTTTTTATCACTTCAAAATCATCTACAACACTTACCATGATTATTTTAATATTTGGATTTTTACTTTTAAAGAAAGATAAACCAATTTTTTCAAAAATATTTTTTACAGTAGCTTCAGATATAATAATGTCTGGTTGCGCATAATCAAAATCTAAAATAGCATCACCCACATTTTCATAAAACCCAGATAACTCATAATTGGTGTCTTTAAAGTATGATTTATAGGTTTCGTGTAGCTCATTGTTAGTATCGATAACAATAATTTGTAGTTTTTCATTTGTTTTCATAGTATTAGTATTTGAGGTTGGTTGGTGTATTAAATATAAAAAAGTAGGTCTTTTTTATAAAAGTAAGATTTCAGGTTTGTAGTTTAAAAATTTGATGTAACCATTGTGCGCACATAGTATTAAAAAGCAGGTCAAACTTTTTAATAGGCACTATTATCATAAGAACATTATAAATATATTCTAGTTACTACATAAATTTTTTGGTAAAATCAGACGAAGAAAAATTCGTCAATATTAACTTTAGCGTTGTGTTTTTTATTGGTGTAAAAAGCACCAAGTTTTTCAAATTTGTTATAATTTGCTTTCATAGATGTAGAGGATTTGGGTTATTAACTTATATCTTAAATATAGTTAAATTTTTCCCAAGTATGCAATTTGCCGATGTTTTTTTCGATGAAATACACTTTTTTTAAGCAATTTTAACCATTTATGAATACTAAACGGTAATAGACTACGTTATTTTCTATTGGTTATCATTTAAATACAATTACTATGTTCATGTATTTTGGATATTTAGATTAAAGATTAGTTTCTTTTTTATTAATATACTAGTGCTGTTTTATAGATTAAGAAGAAAATTATAAATCTTTGATAGCAAGGAGAATAACTTTCTTCTGTTCTAAAATATTTCTTTTTAAAAAGCTGCTAAGGTATTATGTATTTTAATCCTCATATGTATTTGCTACTGTAGCAGATGAGTTAGCTACCTCCATCACCCATTTTTCATCTTGGTACTTTCCATTAAGGTTAGATACGAAAGCTATTTCTGCGTCTTGTTTTGCATTATACTCTGCTAAATATACATAGTGTAATCCGTTTTCTTTGTTATAAAATTCCTTAGCATCCAAGCCTTGTTTTTTTAATTGCTCCATAAAAGCATTTAAATACTTTTTGCTTTTAAATACATTTGCTATTAAGTAGTAACCAGATTTAACATTAATATTAGATTGGCTAAGAATTTTTATAGGTAGTTTTTTATAGTTTTTGCGACTATTATTTTTTTGAATAGTATTAGTCACTGTTGATTTACTCGTTGTTTGGTTGTTTATTTTATATTTAGGATAAGATTTAGTTACATTGTTTGATGCAATGGAAGTACTGTTTTCTACTTGGTTAGATTCTTGTATATATGATTTAATATTACGCTTAATATCATTACGTACAGTTTTTACAATAATTTCAAATCTTTTTTCAAATTCACGATTACGAGCAATTTCTATAGAATCTTGTCTTAAGATTAATTCATCTAAAATTAACCTATTTTCATAAGCAACATCATTTTCATTAGAAGCGATGCTGCTAATAGAGATATTCTCTTTAATTTTTTTAACAACAGACTTTAGATTAGATTTTTTTTCTGTTTTATTAAGAGCAGCATCTTTCTCAGCAATTAATTGTAAAATTTGTTCTTCATAGTTTCTTATAATACCATCAATTTTTTCATCTTGTGAGTTCTCTACAAAAGCACCAGTTTCTTTATCTTTTTTAAAGGTGTAAGACAGTGATAGCTCATGATTCCAACCTAAATCTGCATTGTCCTTGTTAATATCTTTTTCTAATAGGTATCCTAAAGACATCTTCTTATTAATATTAAACCCTAACCCCATAGATACACCATTTGTATTATCTATGGTAGATTGTAACCAACCGTATTTTGGTAAATCTAGAAGAAGGGAGCCTACATAATTCAAATTATTATTTTGATCCTTACTAACCTGTATCAAAGGCATTATTTTAGTATCTGCAAACAATCCTCTACTAGTATCAAAAGTATGTGAATATTGTAATGATGCTTTAATGTTTTTATCAGTAAAATTTGTTAAAAACTCATTCGTGGTTTGGTTATATTTAAACAAGTCTTTTGCATACACGCCAAAGTCAAACTTTCCTATAGAAAGAGTAATACCTGGCTGTATAGCTATTTTACTCTCTTTTTTTGATGCTAATATATGTGGGTCATTTTCTGTTGCTATTACACGGTTTTTATCTAAACTTTGATTAAAATAACTAACATTAGTACCAAATGTTAACCTGCTTTTTTCTCCTAACTCTACAGATTTTGCGTAGTTAGCATTAAAACCAAATTCTCTGATAACACCCGTCCATTGGCTATATATCCCTAAACCAAGTGCTGTGTTATCATTTAATTTATTACTAAACCCTATAAAATAATTTTGGCTATTATCATCTAAAGCAGCATACTCATTTCTATGTAAGATATTTAAATACGATTTATCTTCTCTTACCAAAGAATAAGTTGGGTTAATTAAAAAACGATTAAAATATAATTGATTATGGTATGCATCATTAAAACTAAATTCTGATGAAGTTTCTTGTGCATATGATGTTTGTCCAAAAAAGACAATGAATAACAATATAGGTATTATTACTTTACTTATAAATATAGTGATGCGATTCATACGATTAAAAATTAAAATTATTCTAATTACTAATGATACGACGTGTGTTTACGAAGTTAGAGTCATGCAAGTTTTTAGGTTTATTACTAAAAACGAATGCTGTTAAATTTTCTAATCAAAATTTAATGATAGTGTTCAATTACCAGTAAATTTTAAGTTGTGTAGTCTTAGATAGATTATTCATCCTCAAATAAGGAAGAGGTATAATCTATTTTAACGTCATTAAGATTTTCAAGAGTTTTGTAGTTTTTTTGCTCTTTTGATTTATTTTTATCAGAATAAGTAAAAACAACTTTATTGATAGTTTTTTTATTTTTTCCACGGTTAGACATTACGTAGCCAACACCGTTTTCATTCGTGATAGATAGTGAGAAATCATCTTGAGGACTATTAATTGGACTTCCTAAGTTTGTAGACCAGTCTACTCTTTTTGGACTTACTGATGCCATGTAAATGTCTAACCCACCGTAGCCTTTATGTCCTTCAGAAGCATAAACTAAAGTATTGCCATTAATAACTTTTGGGTACATATCATTTTTCTTCGTATTAACTTTTTTTCCTAGGTTTTTAGCAATACCATAAGATCCGTTATTATTTATAGTTGCAACATAAATATCATACTCACCATAAGTTCCAGGCATATTTGATGCAAAAAATAATCGTTTACCATCCGCAGAAACAGCTGGGTGTTTAGTAGAATAGTTTTTAGGACATAAAGATATTTCCTGTATATTTCTCCATTGTCCTTTTATTTTATCTGCTTTAAATATTTTATATACCAATTGTTTTTTAGAGAATACGCCATATAAAGGCTTTACATAAATAGGCTTACTAAAGTAAGCAGTATTACCATCAGCCGTTACTGCCATAGGTAATTTATAGTCATCTTTTTTTGATTTGTTTTTTAAATCAAAGTTTTCTTCTAAAAGAACAATCTCTTCGGTAGCAGGTTTTTTATGAAGAAAATCTAAATCTTTATACTTACTCTTACGAGCAGTTTCTTTGTCTTTTTTAGTTTTATAATCTGCTTCTACTACTGCTAGCCAGTTTATATTATCGTTAATTATTTCAGATTTGTCTGCTTTTTTTAGCGAATAATCATAGCGTTTAGCGTAACTAGGGGTAAGCCCCTCTGAACTAATTTTTGCTAATTTATTATACCAAAAGACTGCAGTCTCATAATTCTCCATCAAAAAATGAGCATTTCCTAAATCTTCAAAAATTTCTTGATCTTTATAACCTAAATTTTTAAGTTCTAAGTAATTTTCCTTTTTTTTATTTAATTCAATGGAATTTAAGGAATTATTTTTCATCTCTTGTCCAGTTAAAGAAAAGCATAAAAATAGTAGTAGGTAGCAGAAAGTCGTTTTGTAGTTTAACTTTTTCATATTCTAAGATTTAGGGGTTAATATGAAATCAAAGTTCAGTAAATGTTTTCGTTTTTTTATTAGTAAAAATTCATAGGTTTTTGTGTTTTTGTAAGAAAAAACCCTTTTTACTAGCTAAATTATAGCATTTTAAACAAAAAGTAGTTCAAATTATATTAGAGAAGAGTTTTTTTATTAATTTATTTTAGGTATTAAATAAAAAAGCAATCCATTTTATATTCATATAAAATGGATTGCTTTTATTTTTTTAAATATATTTTAAATATTTTCAGGTGGTCTACCCATTAGACGCTTGTCTATTTTTTTCTTTTTTAAGGTAAGACGTTTCATAACATCCATTAAATTGGAATCCTTTGTTTCTTTATATATTTCGTTTAATGCTAAAATAAGTCGTTTTGCTTCTCTTGAAGCCACCACGCGGTCACTAGTCGACATGTTACTCATTTTGGAATTTTCGAAAGCTAATGCTTCTTGTAAAATATCCATAATCTAAATTATTTGTTTAAAACACCAAATGTATTTGAACAAAACATAAAAAACAAGAATTATACATTGATTTTCTTTATTTTGTGATTAAAATGCTTTATATCAGTATATTATGAGATGTAATTTTTAGATTGTTTTTACGATATAATATTTTTAGAAAAACGGATAAATACAACTTATTTTCTTTGTTCTAGCTATAATAACAGCCCATGTAGCGTAATAGGTAAATCAAAGTAGCGGGCTTATTCTTCAGCGTTATTGCTGTAACTAAATTACTTAAACCTATATATAGTTAAGTTTTTAAGAGTTATTTTATATTTATGTAATAATTATTAAATAAAAGAACATTTTTATTCTCAGACAATTCTGCTTTTTTTTGTAAATTTTTAAATTGAATTGTGATATTATACTTTAAAATATAGCAAATGTGAATAATTAGTAAAGCGAAATTAATTTCTAAAATACCAAAGCTCACTGCAAAATTTAGTATGCGTAAACTAATTAATGCCTTTATTTTTTTAAATAAATATGTGTATTGTTTGTAAAAGTATTAGAATGGGTGGTTTAGTAAACCAATAAAAGGACCTCAAATGATTAAAAAATAATAATATTTCAACTAATTCTTACAATTTTGTAGTTTTAGAAATATGTTCGTTATTGTAGAAACACAAAAAATACCAATACACCTATAGAGAAAGCTTTGCTACGTAAGAGTCACGGGTTACAGAGGAAGAAGCTATAGAAACTATTTAGAAAGCCTTAAGACATGCCTAAGACAAAGAAAAAGATAGCCTGTCAGTCAATGGCTTTACCAATCCAGAAATACAAGAAGCTTTGCGTATCAACCCAAGTACCCAAAAACGCTACAACCTCTAATTACAAATTGATACTACATACAAGAAGTAGAATTGCTTAAAGGCTCTTTTTTATCGACCCTTTAAAAACTTCATCAAATTCTATACATCCATTTAATTGGTCTATACCTTTTGCTTATTATTCTACGAATCTTATGCATCATCAAACGTATAGGTTTGTACCGCTTGTGCTCAAGCATGCGTTTTATTTCTAAAACTGATTTTTTTTGATTAAGTAATCAGTTCAATACAAATCAACCAATATTGAAATGATAATTTGCTGTTTTCCATAACAGTTCCTGAACGTAAGCTGAATGACGACCGCATTTTTTATATTGAAATTTTAGATTTGTTTTACGGAAATAATGTAATGTATGTTGATATTTTTTACAAATCAAACGCATTTCCAATCATTTCGTTTTAAAACTTTCTATACAAGATTCTTCATCTGGATATTTTTGAAAATTTCACTTAAATTCATAAACTCAGCTTTTTTAAATATAAGGTATTTAGACTTTTGTAACAAGTCATTGATAGCCATATTATATAAGACCGTTTTTCCAGAATTGTTTAATTAATTTCGAGTAGATTCTCTAATAATTAAACTTGTCTTAACAACTTTTGTAGTGTAAGTTTTCTCTTCTTGCGTTAGGTTACTTTCAATTTTGTCTATTAATATTCTAGCAGCATTCTCTCCTATATAACTACCATGTTGGCTCATAGTAGTTAATGCAGGAGTAACATATTTGGACAATTTTCCGTTTGTAAAGCCAATAATTGAAATATCTTCTGGAATTTTATACCCTTTAGATTTTATTATTTTCATTAACTCTACAGCAGTTAGTTCATCTAAAACTAGAATCCCATCTATTTTTTTATAGTCCAATAAAAATGTTAACAATAAAGATAAATCATCATCTTTTTCTAGTCTTACAATCAGCTTATCGTCATAATCAATATTATTTTCGGTAATTGCTTTTTTATATCCATTAATCCTTAGTTTTCCAACGCTAGAATGGTCTATTGGAGAAACAACTGCTATAGTTTTACAACCAATATTTATAAAGTGCTTTGTTGCTTTAAAGCCTGCTTCAAAATCATCAACCACTACTTTGTCACACTCTACAAGATCTGTTACTCTATCAAAAAGAACTAAAGGAATCTGACTTTTTATAATTTTTTGTATATGATTTACATCGTTTTTAAATTGGGTTTCTTCTGCTAACGATATAATTAAACCATCAACCGTTCCAGAACTTAAAATACTTAAAGTCTTTACTTCCTTTTCATAAGATTCATTACTAATACAGCTAATTAAATTATAGCCTCTTTCATTAGCTGTTTTTTCTATTCCATAAAATACTTGAGTAAAAAAATAATTTAAGATATTTGGTAAAACGATACCTATTGTTTTGGTGCTTTTATTTAACAAGCTTAATGCTAGTCTATTAGGGGTGTAATTATTCTCTTCGGCATATTTTTGTATTTTAACTTTTAATGAATTACTTATTTCATAACTATCATTAATAGCTTTTGAAACCGTGGATACAGATACTCCAAAATAAGCAGCAATATCTTTTAAAGTTATTTTTTTCATTTAGGATATAGGCTAAAATTTATTTTTAGCAAGGGCAGAATAAGTTGAAAAATAGTTGGTTTCATATAAAGTTATCAAATATTTCTCTTATTCTAAAATATAAGCGTTTCATTTTAATAAGCAGCCTTTCTTATTCCAAACAAGTGTTATGTTATTGTCTATAATAACAAAGCTTTTTAACGAAAAGGGTTTCGTTTAAATAATTTTAACAAAATATAGGTTAATTAATTGTTTTTTAGTTGTTTATGTTTGTTTTAGTCGTTCTTGGTTTATCCTTTTTAGTTACTATTTCGTATAATAATTTCTAAAAATAAAAGAGAAACTATACCTTTTGACTTTGATTATAATTAATAATTTTTTTAAATGTATTATTTAGGATTAGATATAGGTAGTTCATCTATAAAGGCAGCTTTAGTAGAAATATCTACAGGGAAAAGTATAGGTGTTGTTCAGCAGCCAGAAGTAGAAATGAGCATGCTTGCGTTAAAAAACGGATGGGCAGAACAGAAACCAGAAGATTGGTGGATGCATGTTTGCAATGCCATAGGCACCTTAAAAGAAACGTACAATATTTCGAAAGAAGAAATAAAAGGAATTGGTATTTCGTATCAAATGCATGGTTTGGTACTAATAGATAAAGAAGGAAACCCCCTAAGGCAGTCTATTATTTGGTGCGATAGTAGAGCTGTAACTATAGGAGAAAAAGCTTTTTCGAATATAGGAGAAGAGCAATGCAGTACCCATTTATTAAATTCACCAGCTAATTTTACAGCATCTAAATTAAAATGGGTAAAAGAAAATGAACCAGAAATTTATGCTAAGACGTATAAGTTTATGTTACCAGGAGATTATATTGCTTATAAGTTTTCTAATATAATAAACACAACTATTTCAGGTTTATCCGAAGGTATATTTTGGGATTTTAAAAAGAATACTATTGCCAATTTTCTTTTAGAACATTATGGAATAGATGGAGCGTTAGTTCCAGATATAGTAGACACTTTTGGAACACAAAGTGTGGTAAGTAAAAAAGGAGAAGAACAAAGTGGATTAGCAGCAGGTACTCCCATACTTTATAGAGCAGGAGACCAACCTAATAATGCACTGTCTTTAAATGTATTTAACTCAGGAGAAGTAGCAGCAACAGGAGGTACTTCTGGAGTAGTATATGCAGTAACAGATAGTTTGTCTGTAAAAGAAAGTTCTCGGATCAATAATTTTGCACATGTAAATTATACAAAAGAAACAGCACCAAAAATTGGGAAGCTTTTGTGTATTAACGGAGCAGGCATACAATACAGATGGTTACTAAATAATCTAGATGTTACATCATACGAAGAAATGAATAATTTGGCATCTGATATTTCTATAGGTTCAGAGGGTGTGTGTGTTATTCCTTTTGGGAATGGAGCAGAGCGAATGCTAAACAATAAAGATATTGGAACAAGACTTGTAAATTTAAATTTAAACATACATAATAAAGCACATCTGTGTAGGGCAGCCTTAGAAGGAATAGCATTTTCTTTTGTATATGGAATGGAAATTTTAAAATCTGATGGCATCACTGTAAATGTTATTAGAGCAGGAAACGACAATTTATTTAGGTCTCAAATTTTTTCAAATACAGTAGCAACTTTAATTGCTCACGATATAGAAATTTATAATACAACAGGAGCAATTGGTGCGGCAAGAGCAGCCGATTTATACAAAGGAGATTTTAAAAAATTTGGAGAAAATATTACCAATAATGACCACGTTATGACATTTAAACCTTTAAATAATAAAGAAGATTATGTAAAAGCGTATAAAAATTGGAAAAAAGAATTAGAATTAATTATTAATAAATAATAGTAAAGGAATGGCCTTAATCGGAGAAAAAGAATACTTTAAAGGTATAGGAGAAATTAAATTTGAAGGAAAGGAATCTGATAACCCTTTAGCATTTAAATATTATAACCCAGAACAAGTAGTAGCAGGAAAAACAATGCGTGATCATTTTAAATTTGCAATCGCATATTGGCATACCTTCTGTGGGCAAGGAGCTGATCCATTTGGACCTGGAACTCAGAATTTTCCTTGGGACCAAGCAACAGATGCTGTGCAAGCAGCAAAAGACAAAGCAGATGCAGCATTTGAATTTACGAGTAAAATGGGGTTTGATTATTTCTGTTTTCATGACTATGATTTAATAGCAGAAGGAGCAACGTTTGCAGAATCTGAAAAAAGATTAGCAACTATTACAGACTATTTAAAAGAAAAAAAGGCAGCGTCAGGGATAAAGCTATTATGGGGAACCGCTAATTGTTTTTCCAACCCACGTTACATGAATGGCGCTTCTACAAATCCAGATTTTAATGTACTAGCAAGAGCAGGCGCACAAGTAAAACAAGCTTTAGATGCAACAATAGCTTTAGATGGAGAAAATTATGTATTCTGGGGCGGTAGAGAAGGTTATATGTCTTTACTAAACACAGATATGGGGCGTGAGCTAGACCATATGGGACAGTTTTTAACAACCGCTAGAGACTATGCACGTGCACAAGGTTTTAAAGGAACATTTTTTATTGAGCCTAAACCAATGGAGCCAATGAAGCATCAGTATGATTTTGATGCTGCTACTGCCATAGGATTTCTTAAAGAATATGGTTTAGAGAAAGATTTTAAAATCAATATAGAAGTAAACCACGCAACCTTAGCGCAACATACATTTCAACATGAAATAGAAGTAGCAGCAAAAGCAGGTATGTTGGGTAGTATTGATGCAAATCGTGGCGATTACCAAAATGGTTGGGACACCGATCAGTTTCCAAATAATATTCAGGAAACAACAGAAGCAATGTTAGTTTTCTTAAAAGCTGGAGGCTTACAAGGAGGAGGTGTTAATTTTGATGCAAAAATTAGAAGAAACTCTACCGATATGGAAGATGTATTTTTAGCTCATATTGGAGGAGCAGATACCTTCGCAAGAGCATTATTAACAGCAGATAAAATTATTACTTCTTCAGCTTATGATAGCCTAAGAGAAAAAAGATACAGCTCTTTTGATACAGGAAAAGGTAAAGATTTTGAAAATGGGAAATTAGATTTAAACGATCTATATAAAATAGCCCATGAAAACGGAGAACTTACCTTACAAAGTGGAAAGCAAGAACTATTTGAAAATATAATAAATCAATATATATAAACAAATAACTACTAAGGAGCTATAATACTAATTCTCTTTAGTAGCTTTTAATATTAGATAATGTTACTTTTTACACAGTTAGTATTAATATATTTTATAAAAATACAGTTTAGCTTTTTTTTAAATAAAAGATATGTAGTGCACCACTCGTGAACAAATTGCAAAATAAATATACCCTAATTTTTAAATTGATAATGTAATGGATTTTAATAAAATAGCAAAACAGTTTTGGGAAAACGGTTATATAATTTTAGAAAATTTTTTCTCAGATGAATTAATGGATGCTTACAACAAGCAAATATTGGAGCATTTTGAATCTAATCCAGAATCTGAGTTAAATGATGATTTTTCAGAAAAATCAAAAGTAGAAGTTATTCCTTGGTTTCCATACCGTGAAAACAAACCTTATTTTGATGGAATTGACAAGAATATGAATTTTAATAAAATTACAGATGTTATTTTAAAAAGCGGTTGGGATAATTTATATTGTATGATGATGTTTTCGAAAGCAGGAAGCAAAGGGCAAGCATGGCACCAGGACTGTCCTCCAGAAAATCCTAACATATACAACCTTAACCGTTTAGTTTACACACATGATATTACAGATGAAATTGGCGGAGGTATTGTGATAATGCCGCAAGCGCATAAAGCTGGAATTTTACCCGTAGGAAACCCACATGATGATTTAGAAGGGCAAGTAGTATTTAAACCAAAGAAAGGAACTGTAATTTTTCTTCATGGCCATTGTTTTCATCGTGTATTACCAGTAAAAAAAGATAGAATATCATCTAATTTTAGAGCTGTACCAAAAGGAACACCTGAAGATATCACAGACATCTGTGTATATAGAAATATGAAGTATAAATTCTCAACACAAGAAGTTATTGAAGAACGTAAGTTGTAGTATTTATTAAATTTAAATAAAAAGCTTTTTTTTACAATACAGAAAGTAATAAACTCACTTTTTATAGAAAGAACGAATCATGGAAGGCAACAAAAAAATAAAATGGGGTATTATAGGGCTAGGCAATATTGCCAATCAATTTGCCAGTGATTTAGTAATCGTAGAAAATGCTGAAATATATGCTGTAGCTTCAAGAAATAGTAGTAAAGCAAACAACTTTGCTTTAAAATACAAAGCAAAAAAAGCCTATGGAAACTACGAAAATCTAATAGATGATGTTGCTGTTGATATTATTTATATAGCAACACCACATGACTCTCATGAGGAATTAAGTATAAAAGCATTAGAGAGTGGCAAGCATGTATTGTGTGAGAAACCAATAGCATTAAATTATTCTCAAGCCGCTAAAATGATAGAAGCTTCAAAAAAGAATGCCAAATTTTTTATGGAAGCCTTCTGGACACGTTTTAACCCTTCAATTAAAAACGTTTGTAGAAAAGTTCATAATGGTGATTTAGGAGACATTAAATATATAAATGCAGATTTTGCATTTCATATTCCTAACCCTGGAGGACGAATGATAGATATTAACTTAGGAGGAGGTTCTTTATTAGATATGGGTGTTTACCCTATATTTTTATCTTATATTATTTTAGGTAAACCAGAGAAAGTATTGGCATCTGCAAATTTCTTTGATAGTGGAGCAGATAAGCAAACTTCTATAATTTTACACTATAAACAAGCGCAAGCTATACTACATAGCAGCTTTGTATCCCCTTCCAATATGCAAGCTACAATTAGCGGTACAGATGGTCGCATTAGTTTGCACCCTATTTGGCATGAAACACAAGGCTACTCATTAATTCAAAATAATCATAAAGTAGATTTTTATCACCCTACAAAAGGAAAAGGATTTACATATGAAATTGAAGAATGTCATAAATGTATAGAAAATAACCAAATAGAAAGCTCTTGCTGGTCCCATCAAAATAGTTTAGAATTAATAGCTATAGTTGATGAAGTGAGAAAACAAACAGGATTAAAGTTTCCGTCAAAGAAATAAAAAAATAAATATGAAGAAATCGTTATTTGTAGCCGTAGTAGTATCGTTAGGAGGTTTCCTATATGGTTTTGATGCCGGAATAATTTCTGGTGTTATGAATTACGTTACTCCAGAATTTGTATTAAATGATGTTCAACAAGGCTGGATTCCTAGTTCTCCGTTATTTGCAGCTATGTTTTCCATGTTAATTTCTGGTTGGTTAAGTGACCAAGTAGGGCGAAAAAAAATATTAATTATAGTAGCGTTTTTATATACGTTTTCCGCATTGCTTTCTGCTTTAGCAATTTCTTATGAAATGCTATATATAGCTAGGATGGTTGGAGGATTAGCTTTTGGAGCAGCTTTGATTATTGCTCCTGTTTATATCGCCGAAGTATCTTCAGCAGAAAATAGAGGTAAACTGGTATCGGTTCAACAACTCAACATAGTCCTTGGTTTTTTTGCTGCTTTTTTAAGTAATTATTATTTCAATAAAGTATTCACTACGGGAGAAAGTACCTTTCTAACAGAGGCGAATATTTGGAGGTGGATGTTAGGGGTAGAACTTTTACCTGCTATTCTTTACTTCATTTTAATGTTTTTTGTCCCCAAAAGCCCACGCTGGTTATTTCTAAAAAAAAGAAATGAAGAAGCTAATAAAATATTAATTAAAATATACGGTAAAACAAAAGCAGCAATAGAAGCTAAAAATATATTGGAAAGCCTATCAACTCATAAAACAAAAGAAAAAGTAACGTTTTCAGATATCTTTAAACCAGCATTAAGGTTTGTTCTTATTGTTGGAATTATATTAGGAATACTACAACAAGTAACAGGAATTAACGCCATCTATTACTATGCAACATCTATATTTAAACAAACAGGTATAGGTACAGATGCATCGTTTGCATCTGGTGTATTATTAAGTTTTACAACTGTAGTTTTCACCATAATAGCTATGTTTTTAATAGATAAAATGGGTAGGCGCCCATTATTATTAATAGGAGTTGGCGGTATTGCCATAAGTATGTTACTATGTGCATACGGTTTTAAGCAAGCTACATTTGAATTAACAAAAGACGAAGTCTCACAATTTAGTATTAAAGACAGCCAGGAGCTTAACTCACTTACCGGAAAAATCTATAATGACGATATCGAATTTAAAAACGCTGTAAAAAACATTATTGGAAATCAAGAATATGCCAAAAATGAAGGCGCTATTTTAGAAGCAGCAACGACTATGAATCCATATATTATTCTTATAGGTGTACTTGGTTTTATAGCCTGTTTTGCATTTTCTCTAGGGCCAGTAATGTGGGTAATGCTCTCAGAACTTTTTCCAAATAAATACAGAGGATTAATGATTGGGTTTATAGGCTTTTTAAATGGTTTTTCTAGCTGGCTAGTAACACAAATATTCCCTTGGGAACTAGGAAATATAGGCAATAGCATGACTTTCTTTATTTATGGTGCAATAGCCCTAGTTGGCTTTTTTATATTGCTTAAAATACTACCAGAAACGAAAGGGAAATCATTAGAGCAAATAGAAAAAGATTTAGTAAAACAATAATGAATTAGTAGTTAACATAATGAAGTATATAAATAACCCCATATTAAAAGGCTTTAACCCAGACCCATCTATTTGTAGAGTTGGAGACGATTATTATATTGCTACCTCTACTTTTGAATGGTTTCCAGGAGTACAAATTCACCATTCTAAAGATTTAAAAAATTGGAAGGTCATTGCCCAACCCCTAAATAAATTATCACAATTAGAAATGAAGGGTGTTCCTGATTCCTGTGGTGTATGGGCACCTTGTTTGTCCTATGACAAAGGGACTTTTTATTTAGTGTATACAAACGTAAAATCGTTTGATGGTGTTTGGAAAGATACTCCAAATTACATCGTAACAACAGAAGATATTTTGGGAGAATGGAGTGACCCTATATATTTAAACTCTGGAGGTTTTGACGGTTCTTTTTTTCATGATGATGATAAAACATGGTTTACAAATATGTTAGTAGATCATAGAGGTGCTAAATTTTTTGGAGGTGTAGAATTACAGGAATATAACAAAGAAACAAAAAAATTAGAAGGAGAAGTTTATTATTTAACCTCTGGAACTAAATTAGGTTTAACAGAAGGTCCACATATTTATAAGCGTAACAATTATTATTATTTAATATTAGCAGAAGGTGGAACAGAATATGGCCATGCCGCATCAATATTAAGATCTAAAAATTTAACAGGTCCTTATATAGAACATCCGCAAAACCCTATTCTAACATGTAGAAACCACCCCGAACATCCTATTCAAAAAGCTGGTCATGCATCTTTGACAGAAACAAAAAATGGTGATTGGTATATTACTTTTTTAGTTGGAAGACCATTAACAAGTCTTGGTAGATGTACATTAGGAAGAGAAACTGCGATAGAAGAGATTATTTGGAAAGATGATTGGCCTATGTTAAAAACAGAAACAAATTTACCTCGGATAAAAATACCATTGCCAAATTTAGAGGAACACTCCTATAATGCATTACCTATAAAAAATGATTTTAATTCTTCAAAATTAAGTCTTATATTTCAGTCATTAAGAATACCTAAAAGTAAAAATTGGATGTCTCTTACAGAAAGACCCGGTTTTCTTAGGTTGAAAGGAAAGGAATCACTTAGTTCTATGCATACTCAAGCCCTGTTAGCAAGACGACTTCAGCACACACAAGCAGAAGTATCAACTTGTATTGAGTTTGAACCAGAAAATTTCCAACAAATGGCAGGTTTAATTATCTATTATAATACAGGACATTATCATTATTTATACATAACAAAAAATGGGACAGACAAGCTAATTTCAATAATATCAAGCAATAATTTTGTTACTTGGGAACAAGAAGAAAGAATACAGATAACAGGAACAAAAAGAGTTGTACTAAAAGCTACTATAAATAAGCAAGAATTGCAATTTGGTTACAACCTAAATGAAACTGATACAAATTTTAAAAATATAGGAAATTCTTTGGATATGAGCCTTTTATCAGATGACAATGTTCGTGAGGGCAGTGAGCGTTACCGCCCTGCTTTTACTGGTAGTTTTGTAGGTATGTGCTGTCAAGATTTAAAAACAAACAACAAACATGCAGATTTTGATTGGTTTGCGTATAAAGAACTGAACACTTAACTGGATTGCCATTAAAATATCAAGTAAAAAACAAATCAAACCAAAATTAACCAAAAAATGAAACTAAAATTACTCCTAATTATTGTAGCAAGTATTAGCTTTTTTAACTGTAAAAACAATAAAAAAGAAGCTACGATTACATCAACCACAGTTAAAAAAGGAAGACCTCTTGCTAAATTTGAACCAAAAGAAGGTGTTTTATTATTTGCTGGTCAAGAACTAGAAGCTATTGGAGGATTAGAAAAGTATAATGATGGATATTTAAATCATTTTCCAAAACCAGCAGGTTGGACAACATATTCAAATATTAACCCTGGTGAAGACTCCTTTGGACGAATTCAAGAAGGTTTAGATGGTTTATGGAACACAGCTGATTGGGGAGATAATGATTACAACGCAAGTTTACAATTAGCCAGCCCTAGTTTTAGCAACATGGCTTTAGCTATTGGTTTACAATTTGTAAATCATGAAGAAAAAGTAGCAGATGGTACGCATGATATCTATATTGATAAACTAGGAGATTTTTTATTATCACTTGGACAACGGCCTGTTTTTCTAAGAATTGCTTATGAGTTTGATGGTGAACCTTGGAACCACTATGATAAAAATAATACCATAAAAGCTTACAAAAGAATAGTAGATAAGCTGCGTGCTAAAGGCATTACAAATACAGCTTATGTGTGGCAATCTACAGGATTTATGTCTCCAAATGATGGTGATTTAGAATCATGGTATCCAGGTGATGCTTATGTAGATTGGCTGGGTTTTTCTTTTTTTAACAGATGGGAAGACCAAAAAATGATTGCTTTTGCTCGTAAAAAAGGAAAACCCGTATTTATAGCAGAAGCATCTCCAACAATATCAGATATAGATGCAAAAACAACAGGAAATACTATTGAAACACAACTAGGCAACCCTAAGCAAGCTGAAGAGGCATGGCAAAAATGGTTTATCCCTTTCTTTAAAACTATTGATGAAAATGATGATATAGTAAAAGCAGTTCACTACATTAACTGCCATTGGGACTCCCATAAAATGTGGTTAGACAACCCTACTTTTAAGAAAATTGATGCTCGTTTACAATTAAGTGATACCATTAGCAACCGTTGGGTTAAATATACTTCTGAAGAGAAATATATTAAGTCTTCTCCTGAATTATATGAGAACTTGTATAATAACGAATAAAACCCTTGCATGAATACTAATCCTGCTTTTTTAAATCTTTTCTACATGTAAAAAGCAGGATTGGTATATTATAAACTTTAAACATTTGAAAATTTATTCTCTTAATTATGGAACTAAATTTAGAGTAGAGTTTCTCAATATTAAATTAGTCTTTATAACTTTTGTTTCAAAATTAGATTTTTCAGTTTCTTTTTGTTCGATTCTTTCAATAAGTTTTTCTGTAGCTTTTTTTCCAATGTAAGTAGCATGCTGGTTAATACAAGTAATAGAAGGGTTTACATATTTAAATACATTGCCATTGGTATAGCCAATAATTGAAATATCGTCTGGTATTTTATACCCTCTAGCCTTTACGATAACCATCGTCTCTATAGTAGACTGCTCATCAAGACCAATTATAGCATCTACCTTTTGGTAATCTAACATTGTCTTAATTTCAGTTTCAAAATCGTATTCTTTTTTAATTAAAAAAATTAGTTGATCATTAACAGTTATATTATTATCTTCAAGAGCTTTCTTGTACCCATTTATCCTTAGCCGTACAATTCCTAAATCATCTAAGACAGATACAACAGCTATGTTTTTACATCCCGTTTTTATAAGATGCTCTGTAGCTTTGTACGCACAATTAAAATCATCAACAATAATTTTGTCACAATCAATGGTTTTTGCTACCCTATCAAACATAACAATAGGACCAGCATCATCTATAAAATCTTGAAGATGCTTAAAAGATTGTTTAAACTGTGTTTGTTCCGTTAAAGAAATTAATAGCCCATCAACCGTTCCCTTTTCAAACATTTGAGTAGATTCTATCTCTTTTTGATAATCACCATTTGTTATTATTATTATTATATTGTATCCTTTCTTGTTGGCTATCTCTTCTATACCACTAAAAACTTTTACAAAAAAATGATTTAGTATTGTTGGTATAATTACACCTATAGTTTTCGTTTTTTTATTTAATAAGCTTAATGCTACACTATTTGGTTTGTAATTATGCTCTTTAGCATATAATTTAATTTTTTCCTTGGTCTTTACACTAATCTCATAACTATCACTTAAAGCTTTTGAAACGGTAGCTATAGAGACATTAAATTCGTTAGCAATTTGCTTTAATGTAATCCTTTTTTTCATTTGTTAATTCCAAAACAGATTAGAATAATAAATACGCTTGCAAAATATCTGCCTATAAATTTAAATAATTTTTTCGCAAGATGATCACTGTATTTCTATAATATTATATAAAATCTATTAAATGTATACCCACGCGGCACTTAGATGTTAAAAGATTGCTATTTCACTATTTTATAACCCTTTAACTCATTAGATAAGCAACTATTACAAAATGTGATTTTTAAATTTACGTAAAACTTGTGTTTTAATCACTTTGGACATTCTTAGTTGTTGTTTTTAGTATTACTACTAAATAATTATGAGAAAATAATTGAAGATATGTCTATTTTCAGTACTTATTTTTTTTAAAGCAGTCTATTTTAAGAACTATGACACTACCTAACATCAAAAAATTTAAAAATCCTTAAATTTTGACAAATTTTATTTCTTTCAAAAACAGGTGTTAAAACTGTAATCCGTGGGATTATAAATTTTACTTCGTTATATTTTAAGTATTAATTTTTAGTGCTTTTTTAATTTTCGCTGATTTACACTTTAGGTAATAAGGTGTGTTATATAACTCTTAATATCTATATGTTATAAAGAAAAACCAATTCATTTAAACCAAAAAATACAAACTTACCATTTGTCTCTATACATTATTGGTAATTATATAATAATTCTTAGAATTAATCTATTTTAAAGCTTTACTTTTAAATTAAGAGATAAATTTATGTTAGAAAACATTTTATAAATAATAAAATGTCAATTTTAAATTAAGAACTCATTTAAACGAGTTCAATTATACCTGTAAATATATGGCGTTAAAAGTAGTTATTTCTCATAAAACAGTTTATAAATACGACCGTAGTGTAAAATTGTCACCGCATATTTTTAGACTGCGACCAGCACCACATTCACGCACGCCAATAGAGGCTTATTCTCTTAAAATAACACCAGAAAATCATTTTTTTAATTGGCAACAAGATGCTTTTGGAAATTATTTAGCTCGTGTAGTTTTCCATGATAAAATGGAGGAACTCACTGTAGATGTAGAAATAATTGCAGATTTAAAAACTGTTAATCCCTTTGATTTTTTTGTAGAAGAATCTGCTGAAGAATTCCCTTTTAGCTATAAGGATACTTTAAAAAAAGAGTTGCAACCTTATTTAGAAATTACAGATAAGGGACCTTTAATAAAAGATTTTATAAAAACAATAGATATAACACCCCGAAAAACAATTTATTTTCTAATTGATGTTAACCAAAAAATATACGAGTACTTAAGCTATAATATCCGTATGGAGCCTGGTGTACAAACTTGTGAAGATAGTCTTTCTTTAAAAACAGGTTCTTGTAGAGATTTTGCTTGGCTCTTTGTGCAGGTAATGCGTAATTTAGGATTTGGAGCGCGTTTTGTATCAGGATATTTAGTACAATTGGCTTCCGATGAAAAATCATTAGATGGACCATCGGGACCAGAAAAAGATTTTACAGATTTACACGCTTGGGCAGAAGTGTACTTACCAGGTGCAGGTTGGATTGGTTTTGACGCCACATCTGGCTTATTAGCAGGAGAAGGCCATATCCCTTTGGCATGTACCCCCTCTTTTGAGAGTGCAGCTCCTGTTTCTGGACTTACAGATTTTTGTGAAACAACATTTGAATTTGATAATTCTGTAAAGCGCATATTTGAATCTCCAAGGGTAACAAAACCGTATACCGAAGAGCAATGGAAAGCCATTTACAGGCTAGGAACAAAAGTTGAAAAACAACTACAAGCAAATGACGTTCGTTTAACTATGGGAGGAGAACCTACATTTGTCTCTATAGATGATATGGAATCTCCAGAATGGAATACTGAAGCCGATGGCCCTTTAAAAAGAAAATTGGCTGATGATTTATCGAAAAGGCTAATGGATAAATTAGCCAAAGGCGGCTTATTTCATAATGCCCAAGGCAAATGGTATCCAGGAGAACCATTACCACGTTGGCAAATTGAATTATGTTGGAGAAAAGATGGTAGAAATATATGGTTTGATAAAAATTTATTCGCAACATTTTCTAAAAACCCAATAGTACCGCCCAACGCAGACAAATTATTTTTAGAAACGCTAACACGCTATTTAGGAGTTACTGCAAAGCATATTATGCCAGCTTATGAAGATGCCTTTTATTTTTTATGGGAACAAGGACTCCTTCCAACAGACTATAACCCCGCAGAAGATAAAGACAGTTCGTTAGCTAATAAAAAAGTAGCACAAATTTTAGCAAACGGAACCTCGGATCCTACGGGATATTTACTTCCCCTAAATAGAACAGCCAACCAATGGTTTACCTGCAAATGGTCCTTTAGAAGAGCCCATTTGTTTTTAACACCAGGAACATCACCTCTAGGACTCCGCTTACCTCTAAATTCATTATTAACAAAATCCGAACAAGAAGTTTTTCCTTCATACGAACCTGAACTCTTTAGTGCAAAAGGAAGATTACCTAGCTATAGGCAAATTGTAAAAGCTAGACATGAAAAATTTTTAGAGAATGGATTGGATAAGAACACCCCTAATTATTTTATACGAACAGCACTCTGTGCAGAAATAAGAGATGGTAAGTTACACTTGTTTTTACCTCCCTTAGAAACTATTGAAGATTTTTTAGATTTAATTTCTGCTATTGAAGCAACCGCCAAGGAATTACAATTCCCTATAATTTTAGAAGGTTACGAACCACCAAAAGATAACAGAATAGAGTGTATGAAAATTACACCAGATCCGGGAGTGGTAGAGGTAAACGTACATCCTTCTAAAAACTGGGAAGAATTGGTTGAAAACACACTAACTATTTACGAACAAGCTAAACTATCGCGTTTAGGAACAGAAAAGTTTATGTTAGATGGTAAACACACAGGTACTGGTGGTGGTAACCATGTAACTTTAGGAGGCGTAACACCCGCAGATAGCCCACTGCTTAGAAAGCCAAGTATACTCCGTAGTTTATTAACTTTTTGGCAGCACCACCCAGGACTTTCCTATTTGTTTTCAGGAGCATTTGTAGGACCAACAAGTCAAGCGCCACGTATTGATGAAGCTCGTATGGAAAACTTATACGAATTGGAAATTGCTTTTAGTCAAATTCCAAAAAATGGTGAAGTCCCTTTTTGGTTAACAGATCGATTATTTAGACACTTACTAACAGATTTAACAGGAAATACACACCGAGCAGAGTTTTGTATAGATAAATTATATTCGCCAGATTCTTCCTCTGGAAGGTTAGGAATTTTAGAGTTACGCGGTTTTGATATGCCACCACATCCACGTATGAGCTTAGTGCAAAACTTATTGGTACGCACCTTGGTTTCTTGGTTTTGGAAAAAACCATATGAGCATGATCTGGTGCGTTGGGGAACAGAACTTCATGATAAGTTTTTAATAGAACATTTTGTGCGTGAGGATATAAAAGAAATTGTTGATCAATTAAACAAAGCTGGTTATAAATTTAAAGAAGACTGGTTTGATCCTTTCTTTGAATTTCGATTTCCATTACATGGAAACGTAAAAGTAAATAATATAGATTTAGAGTTACGTTCTGGAATAGAGCCTTGGAATGTATTAGGCGAAGAAATGAGTGCTGGTGGTACGGCACGCTATGTAGATTCTTCATTAGAAAGAGTGCAAGTAAAAGTTTCTAATTTTATTGAAGAAAGGTACGTGCTTACCTGCAATGGTGTAAAAGTACAATTAAATAGCACCCCTGTTAAAGGAGAGTTTGTAGCGGGAATACGATATAAAGCTTGGAACCCATACTCTTCCTTACACCCAACAATTGATGTAGATACTCCGTTAGTTTTTGATATTGTAGATACTTGGAATAAACGATCAATTGGTGGTTGTACCTATTTTGTATCACATCCTGGAGGGCGTTCATACGAAACTTACCCTATAAATAGTTACGAAGCAGAATCTAGAAGAATTAATCGCTTTTGGGAATTTGGACATACCCAAGGTGAAATAAGTACCGTTGAAGAAAGTATACAGGAAGACCCTACAGATATTACTAGAAAATTAGTGGAAAAAGGAAGTGCTAAAAAATTTAAATATAAAGAGGTGCCGGTTAACTTTGAGTTTCCAAATACCTTAGATTTGCGTAAAAAATAATTTAGTAAGTATTTTATTAAAATGAGCACAAAAACATCAGCTTTAGACATTAAGTACGTAGAAGGTTTTTCCTATGATGAAATGTTTACTTCCAATATGGAAGTAAAACCAGGATGGAAAGGTATAGCTGAAAGTTTAGAGCAAATTGGTAGTGAAGAGTTATCAGTAAGGCAAAAGGATATTGACTGGATTCTTTCTGAAAACGGAGTAACGTATAATATATATAATGACCCCCACGGACTTAACAGGCCATGGAATTTGAATATAGTACCTTTTGTCATACAAGAAGAGGAGTGGAAAACCGTTGAAAAAGGCTTAAAGCAGCGGGCTCATTTATTAGATCTTGTTGTAAAAGATATTTATGGTAAACGAGAATTAATAAAAGCAGGCATTATACCATCAGAAGTTATCTACGGGCATCGTGGGTTTTTAAGACAATGCGACCAAATTGAATATACTACTAACAAAAATATATCTATCTACGCTTCTGATCTCTCTAGAGGACCAGATGGTAGAATGTGGGTTGTTAATGATCGGGCACAAGCACCTTCTGGAATGGGGTACGCCCTAGAAAATAGAATTACAGCCTCAAGAGTATTATCAGACGTTTATAAAAACAATAATATCAAAAAAATAACCCATTTTTTTAATGACTTAAACCAATTATTAATTAATGCCTCACCTATAAAAAAAGAAGCACCTACCATTGTAGTGCTTACACCTGGCCCACATAGCGAAACTTATTTTGAACATGCATATTTAGCTTCTTATTTTGGATACCCCTTAGTAAGAGGTAACGATTTGGTAGTGCGAGATGGCTTTCTTTGGATGAAATCATTAAAAGGTCTAAAACAAATAGATGTAATATTACGCCGAGTAGACGATGTTTATATGGACCCATTAGAGTTGCGCGAAGATTCTTATTTGGGCGTAGCCGGATTATTAAACGTAGTGCGTAAAAAAAATGTAGGTGTTGTAAATCCTATTGGTACAGGAATTGTAGAAAATTCTGGTTTAATACCATTTATGCCTGCCATTGCTAAGTTTTTTTTAAATGAAGAATTATTACTTCCTCAAATTGCTACTTGGTGGTGCGGTCAAGAAAAAGAATGCAAACATGTATTAGAAAATTTATCAAAATACGTTATAAAACGTATTGATAGATCTAGTAGAGAAAAAATTGTATTTGGAGAATTTCTAAATTCCAAAGAAAAAGAAGATCTCAAAAATCGTATAGAAAAGAATCCCTATTTATATGTAGCTCAAGAAAAAATAGCATTTTCAACAGTTCCTAATTTTAATAAAGGCGTACTAGAGCCTCGCAATATGGTATGTAGAACATTTGCAATTGCAAAAGAAGACAACTATGAGGTAATGCCTGGTGGGCTTATTAGGGTTTCACCAAGTGTTAACGAACTTAGAGTTAGTAACCAAAAAGGAGGCACCAGTAAAGATTGCTGTGTTTTAACAAAAGAAGTTGAAGCTCGCCAAACTTGGCAACCTTCTAAAAATAACTATAATATTTCAGCATCAAAACTAGAAGATTTACCAAGTTTAACAGCAGAAAACTTATATTGGTTAGGCAGGTATTTAGGAAGAACTATAGCCACCACAAGGTATATTAGAACTGTACTAAAACAATTAAAATCGGCAGGTATAAAAAGTGATAACCTGCCTAATGATTATGTATCGGTATTACTAAAAGCAACTAGTGATTTAACCAATACATTACCTGGATTTATTGGTGATGGTGAGCACGAACCCGCAAAAGAAATAAAAAAAGAGTTATTCTCAATAATATTAGATAAAGATAAGTCTGGTAGTTTAGCCCATACACTATCCATGTTTTCTGGTGCTTATTATGCGGTACGTAACTTATGGTCTACAGATATGTGGCGCGTTTTTGATAGTATAGAAAATATACGTTCTGAAATGAAAATTAAATACGAGAACCACGATATTTCAATAAAGAATATCATTAAAATTTTAGACCAATTAGTAACTCGTTTAATAGCTATTTTAGGTTTAATAGAAGAAAGTATTTTAGTAGACCAAGGTTTATTACTCTATTTTATAGGTCTCAATTTAGAGGTTAGCATATTTAATATTAAGAAAGTTAATTTATTGCTTGGGACGCATACGAACCCTATTGATGAATATGAACTTTTAGAATCATTACTAAATAGCCAAGAAAGTTTAAATATCTACAGGTACACCTACCGCTCCCATATTAATATAGAAAATACCTTATCACTTTTAGTACTAAGCCCCAAATACAATCGTTCTTTAGGTTTTATTTTAGAAAGATTAAAAAAAGACATCTCTAGATTACCAGATACAGATAATGGCCAATTACAAGTTGTTTTAAGTCATATCACAAGAGCCTGTTCTATGTTAGAAAATGTACAGACCAACGATTTGTCTAAATTTAATGCAAACAATAATATCAGAGAAAACCTTAAGCTTTTTTTAAATGAATTAGATATCTTATTAACAAATACCTCTTTAGAAATAACAAATACATACTTTAATCATGTAACTAAACAAAGTCAGTTAAGTTCACAGAATTTTACTAAATAGTATATGAAGTTTAAAGTTATACACAGCACAAAATATACCTATAGCGAAGATGTTAGTTTTTGCCATAATATAGCAACTATTAGACCTAGAAAGAGTGCCGGACAAATATTAGAAGATTTTAATTTAGTAATTAGCCCTGCTCCTTCTGATTTTTCTGAGCGTAGTGATTTTTTTGGCAATCATATCACTCGTTTTTCTCTAAAAGAATTACACCGTGAGTTAGAAGTAACTTCTACAAGTATAATAGACAGAGATTACGAGCAAATGAAAGAGGGTTTTTATACTGATGCTTGTAAAAAAGTAACAATCGCTGATGCTTTAGAAAAATTAAAAATAGTAGATGCAGACATTATTGAAGCTAAACAATATGTTTTAGAGTCTATTTTAATAAAAAATATAAAGCTAAATATTAAAGAGTATGCACGTATTTCATTTCAGCCAAATAGATCTGTTTTTGAGGCTACCTATGAGTTAATGCAGCGTATTTATACAGATTTTAGTTTTGTATCTGGTTTTACAAATGTTTCTACACCATTAAGTGTAGTAATGGAAGAAAAAAAAGGTGTATGCCAAGATTTTGCACAAATAGCTATAGCTTGTATAAGATCAATAGGGTTACCAGCACGTTATATAAGCGGGTACATTGAAACCCTGCCACCTCCTGGCAAAATAAAATTAGTAGGCGCAGATGCTTCCCACGCATGGTTTGCTGTATTTATACCAAGTTTTGGTTGGGTAGATTTTGACCCGACTAACAATCAAATTCCTAAAAATCAGCATTTAGTAGTTGGCTGGGGACGCGATTATTATGATGTACCCCCCTTAAAAGGCGTTGTATTTACCTCTGGGAATAGCAAACTAAAAGTATCGGTAGATATTAGAAGCATATAATAAAACAGCAACAATAAATTTAATTATTATTGCTGTATTTGCTGTTGCTGCTGTTCTTGCTCTTCATAGCTAATAGAATTGTAAATAGGTCTTTGCTGTACTGGTGGCTTCATGTATCTAGTAGTTAAAATATTCGTCCTCTAATTTTGTGCTAATTTTCACTAAATTGTCCAAAATATTTTCAATAAAAGATTGAAAATCAATTTCAATCTCTTCAATATATTTATATTTATATTCAGCATATATTTTATTCACTAGAAAAATAGCAGAATCCTTGGGAGGGTTTTTTTCTGAAGATAATACTTGAACGTAATTTGTCATTTCTTCTAAACTATTAATTACAGAGCGGGGGCATTTGTTATTTAGTATTAGAAAATCTAACGTATTTTTTGTGCTGGGTGCGCTTTTTTGAAAGCGATTCATCATATCATAAGATTCAACACATTTTAACAAAGTAGACCATTCTAAGCTTACATCTATTGTAGAATTATCTTGCTCACTTATCATTCGTATATCGTTGTACTTGGTATTTATTATACGAATTGTTTGTGTGGCTCTGTCTAAATTTACACCTAATTTAATAATAGAAAATACTTCATCATACAAAAGCGTAGTTCGTATTTTTGCTTTTAGTATTGCTGTATATTCCATTACATTGGTCGTAAAATCATACAAACCCTTTTTTAGAAAATCTTCAACAGAATAATTGAGTACAAAATGGTAAAATTTATTTATAGCCTCATACAATTCTGTAGAAATTAAATCGCGAGCACTATTGGCATTTTCTCTAGCTAATTTTACACAATTAATTATAGAATATGACTTGTCTAGGTTTAGGCCAATATTTAATAATACATCACTCTCTTTTAGTTTTTCACCTTTTGCACTGGGTTCACCAACCATATACATCATAGATTCCAAAACAAATTGTCGGGATTGCGAGTGTATGTTTGGGGCGTCTAAAGATGAAAAGTAATTTACACATAAATACCGTGCAATATGCTCTGAACGTTCTATATAACGACCCATCCAAAATAAATTATTGGCAACTCTTGCTAACATAGTTTAATTTTTTAAAACCCAAGTGTCCTTAGAACCACCACCTTGGGATGAATTTACAATTAAGTTCCCTTTTTGCAACGCAACCCTTGTTAAGCCTCCTTTTAACACAAAATCTTTATTGCTTCCTAACAGCGTGTAGGTTCTTAAATCTACATGGCGTGGCTCAAAAGACTTTTCGCTTTCAATATAAGTAGAGTGTGTAGATAGTGACATAATGGGTTGCGCAATATATTTTCTAGGGTTCTCCTTTATTACTGCTTTAACCTTTTCTATTTCTTCTATCGTAAGTTTATTCCCTATAGATACGCCGTACCCACCAGCTTCATCTACTGGTTTCACTACTAAATTGTGAATATTTTCCATTACAAATTTTAAATCATCAGGCCTACTACAATGGTAGGTATGCACATTATTTAAAATAGGATCTTCATCTAAATAGTATTTTATAATCTCCGGCATGTAAGTATACACTGCTTTATCATCGGCAACACCTGTTCCTGGCGCATTTGCTAAACACACGTTACCTCTTAAATAAGCCTTAAATAAACCTGGTACTCCCAATAACGAATCTTTATTAAATACTTTTGGATCGATAAATGCGTCGTCTATTCTTCTATATATAACATCTACCCGTTTAGGACCATTAATAGTTTTCATGTATACAAAACCTTGTTTTACAAAAAGGTCTCTTCCTTCTACCAGCTCTACCCCCATTCCTTTTGCCAAATAAGAATGCTCATAATACGCAGAATTAAATACCCCAGGTGTTAAAACTACGGTAGTAGGAGTATCTACACCTTTGGGCTTTACGGTCTCAAGAATATCCAATAAGTTTTTACTATACTCTGTTACAGATTGTATTTTATACTGGTTAAAAACACCAAACAAAGCACGTTTAAGCGCAGTTCTATTGCAAATAACATAACTTACCCCAGACGGACATCTAATATTGTCTTCCAGTACATAATACTTACCATCAGAGTGTTTTATTAAATCTGTTCCAGATATATGATTGTAAATTTTTCCTGGCGGATTATAACCAATCATTTGTTTTAAATAATTAACAGATGAATAAATTAAATCCTTAGGTACAATACCTTGCTTAATTATTTTTTGGTCGTGGTAAATATCCCATAAAAAAAGGTTTAGCGCCTTACTCCTTTGTAAAACACCTTTTTCTATGTGCTCCCACTCTTTACTATCTATAATTCTTGGAAATAAATCATAAGGAAATATTTTTTCCTTAGTTTGGTTGTTTCCATATACTTGAAAAGTAATTCCTTGGTTAAAAAAGGAAGCCTTAGCTTTTTCATTTAACTTTGTAAAATCGTCTATTGAATAGGAACCATAAATATTTAATAAGGTTTTATATACTGGTTTTATGGCTCCATTTCCCCCAAATACTTCATCTAAAAAATTAGACTCAAAAGTATAGGAAGAAAATATGGGATGGCGTTTGTGTGAGCTCATACTTATAATTTTATTACAAGATATGCATCATAAAAGATAAAACAGCTAAAAATTCACTAATAATATACGCTATAAATGAGTAATTATCAAAAATTAACAACTTAACCAAACTAATCAACAAAACAATTTTTAGTGTTTTTTTCTTTTCCTTATTCTATAATAAAAAAAAATAGACTTAATTATTTATATACTAACTACTTAGGGCTATTTCTTCATTATATGCTAAAATATTTAACGCGGTTCCTCATATCATTGGCAGAAATCTAGCGAGTAGCTATTCCTTGTTTTATTTTAACGTTTTTCTATAGTAAAACATACTTCTTATTGCTTAATTATTACCTGTTTACCACCTAACTATTTTAGTGTTTTCAATATAGAATTTTATCTTATAGTTACACTCTTAATTATGACACTTTAAACTCTTTTTTTTAAGTTACCTCCTTCAAGATAAAAACTCAAAATGTCTAGAACAGTATTTTAAGTTGTCTTAATAATCTTTCTTACTAGCTCATCTTACACGCCGAAATCTAAAAAAGGGTTATTATGCTGCTTCAGGTGTTGATAAGTTTTTGAGCTCATTATAAGCTGCTTATTGTGAAGTTAAATATATTTAAACTTTTATAGCAAAATTGTTTTTCTTAGTTCTTATTTTAACGATTCCAATTTTAGATATGTCGCAATGGATCGCATATAATGATTCATTTATGTCTTTACTTTTTTGGTTGGATAATTAGCAAATCCAGTATTATATTTTATAGATTTACAGTACTCTTCTACCCACCGTTTTCTGTAGATTGTACTTACTTCTTCTTATGATAAGCTTAAATCGGCGCATTCAGAATATCTCAAGACCTTGTATTTACAAGGGATTTGTTGTAAATTAAGTCAATTAAAAACCCCGAAAAGGACTAAATTTAGTCAAAAACGGGGTTTTCTTTTTCCTTAATTATGAAAATACAAAGAATAAGTGAGTTTCAGCATAAATTTTCATTTTTATCCTCTAGTGAAACTTTAGAGCTTTATTATGCTCGTTTTTTAGAGAGTGATTTAGG
>Ga0209185_1000437_pt1 | contig 49643 bp, 34 predicted proteins | sample SidtaG_2_FD_187425 | JGI IMG/M metagenome (GOLD analysis project Ga0209185, IMG submission 187425) | Marine algal microbial communities from Sidmouth, United Kingdom - Sidmouth_Asex2 metaG (SPAdes) (version 2) | ecosystem: Host-associated > Algae > Red algae > Unclassified | place: Sidmouth... | reverse complement strand
TTGCAACACTTTACTAATATCAATGTCAAATTTGTCAGCAATTTCTTCTGCTGACAAACCTATTTCGTAACATACCACTATCCCTTTTTCAATTCCTCTCTTTTCGCCTTTTTCAATTCCTCTTTGGTACAAGGTGTCTTTTTCAACATCGTAAATTATTGGCATTATTTATTTCTACGTTGCTCAATAATTTGCAACACTTTACTAATATCAATGTCAAATTTGTCAGCAATTTCTTCTGCTGACAAACCTATTTCATAACATACCACTATCCCTTTTTCAATTCCTCTCTTCTCGCCTTTTTCAATTCCTCTCTTTTCGCCTTTTTCAATTCCTCTTTGGTACAAGGTGTCTTTTTCAACATCATAAATTATTGGCATAGCATCTAAAATTTCTTTTGTAATTGATCCAAAGTTACGCAATCTGGACAATAATAGCAACTGCGTTACATAACGTCTTAAATCTTTTTCAGTATTTACTATTTGCTTTAACTTTTTAACAATTAAGCGCAATACAACTTCAATCTCATTTTCTGGGAAATTAGATAGCAATGCTAAAATAACGACTTCCGGTATTTGATTACTAAGTAGTTCTTCAGTAGATAGTTCAAACAGATTAATAACATTGTAGCCCGTAAATATTTCGTTGGGTTTTAATTGAGTTTGGGCGGTAAATGCCTTTCTACTTAAATTAATAACCAAGGGCTTTATTGGTAATTTATATGTTTTGTAAATTTTACTATGATACTCCTGCATACGCTCCAACATAATTGGATCGTTAGCGGATTGAAATTCTAAGTGTAAAATTTGCTTTACATCATTAGCTTGTTTTATCTCATACAAAAAATCAACTTCTCGTTCGCTTGTTTGTGGAAACTTAACGGGCAAAGCCTTGTAAGAAACAATTTCAATACCCATCACTTTTTCGATAAGTGGAATAAACAAATGTTTTGCATTCTCTCTAAAAATGCGGTCATAAATATTCCCAAAGGGTTTCCCTTCTTTTTTGTTAGGCATTGAAAATGTTTAAGCTTTCTAAAACGCTCTATTCACTCCAAGCAGCCATCTAAACTTAATAAAACTTTCATCAAATGGACGGTGGTTAACTATCAACGGCACATCAAACCTAATTGTAAGTGGTTTTACTTTTTCTAACAACCACCATTTTTTAATAGTTACTGCGGCACCAACGCCTGTATCAAACCGAATGTCAGTAAAGTCTTTGTCGCCATTTGCCAAAGTGTATTGTAAGCTTCCTATATCAAAAAACCAATAAGCATCTAAACTAAAAGGTTTTAACCATTTGCTTTTTGGTATAAAAGGGCTTATGTATTTGTCAAATTCTACCTCGGCATTTAAAGCCCAACCGGCGTTGCCTTTGTAAGCAAAAGCCTGTTCTCCATTTCCTTCAACATCTTCATCGGCTACCAAATAACCGCTATAGCCTCTTAAATTTAAACCGCCACCATGATGAAAATGATTAGTTAAAGGACCAAAACCACCTGCATCCATTCTTCTAAAAGCCAAGGAACGAGTGTACTTATTATCCATCAAAGATTCGTTATTAGCCCCTGCTAAAAATAAAGCAGACTCTGCCGGAGCATTACCGCTACCCGCTTGAATATATACCCGTGTGCGAGCATCAATTTTGGATCGTCGTAACTTGTTCACCACATTTAAATAAGCATATTGATATTGCGAATCGCTAAATAAACTAGATGCTCTTAAACCGGCATTAATATTTCCATTGCCTGTGAAATATGAATTACTAATTCTGTATCGGTAGTTATAGGTAAAATCTACCACATTATTACGCTTACCAGCAGTCCATTCTGTTGGGTTTAACAAATAGTTTAAGTCGGCTTCCTCTTTTCTTATCATAGTTTTAAACTGAAGGCTTACATTATGCTTTTTTGCCAGCACCGTACTTATGCCAATGTGAGCTGCATTTAAACCATCTAAATGTTTGTAGCCAGCCATAAAATAGCTGTTGGGCAAAACTTTATCTATGCTGGTTTTGTAGTTAGCATAAATGGAGAACAAATCATTATCCCCTTTTTCGCCATAACGCAAAGCATGGTCGGCAAATGTAAATTTACCTAAGGTGCTGTTTAAAAATATGCCAGCATCTACTAAATGCTTATAGCCAAAATAACCGCCGTTAAAATGTGCACCAAGCTTTACTCCATCATAAGCATTGTACCAAAGTGCTGGTCGCCATTTTATATCGTAAGCATAACGGTTAGGGGTTTCGTATAACTGATGATCTAACTCAAACCTAAATACATTATTGGTACGGTTGTTTAGCATATCAATATCGGCCAAACGGTTACTGGGGTCAATAATAACGGCTTTAATTTTAGTACGTAATGGTACTTCGGCTACATAGGTTTTATTAAGAAAGTTAAAACTGGTCCATTTAGGTAGTACCTCGTCTGCATTACTCTTTTTTACAAAGTAAGTATTGGGTATATGAAGATTCATTTCAGTATCATCTTCTAAAATCAGCTTTACATCTAAAGGCATTACCATCTCTCCTTTGCGTTCAAAAGTAATACGAGCGGTACCATCTTCACCAGCTTGTTTTACTTTTTTAATGGCATAATCAATGCTGCCTTCTGCTTCTATCCATTGATCGAAAAACCAGTTTAAATCAACTCCCGTATGCTCTGTTATTGCTTTTTTAAAATCATCAAAATAAGGATGCGCAATTTTCCACTTATTAAAATAATGTTGCATTGCCCCCAAAAATAATTCATCGCCCAACACATATTGTAAGTTGTACAACATGGTTGCTGTTTTATAATAAACATGTCGGTAGCCACGGCTTGGGCTTTCAAAATGATTTGAATGTATGTTTAACGCCGGATCGTTATGATGTTTTGCATCGGCCAAATACGCACCATAAGCTCTTCGATCTAAAGTAATTTGTGGATCTTTATATTTAGCTAAAAATTTATTTGTCGGTTCTGTACGAGGAATGTATTTACCTTCAATAGCCTCTAAACCATAAACGGTTAAAAACTGCGTAAAACCTTCATCTAATGCCGCGCGGTAAGTTTCGTTAGTACCTATCATACCAAAAAACCACATGTGGCCAATTTCGTGCACCAACAAACCTCTATGGCCGGGGTCGGTGCCGCCATCAAGTGTTAACATTGGGTATTCCATACCATCTTTAGCATCTGCCACAATTATTTTATGGTACACATATTCACCAATATCGTTTGAAAAGACTTTTATAATTTTTGCTGCATAATCGGCGGCATTTTGCCAACCTGAGGCATGATGCTCTCTTGCCAACGAAACGGTTTTAATGCCTTTATATTCGTTAGTACCAATACGATATGTAGGATCTGCCGTAAAGGCAAAGTCGTGTACATTTTCAGCATGGAAACGCCATGTTTTTCTTTCTTCTGGGTTGTAAGGCGTTATTATTGATGGAATTTCATCCCAAGGTTTATCGGCAAAGTTTTTAACATCAAGTTGTTTTGCCAAGTCATCGGGTAATACTTCTTCGCGGTTTTGTAAAGCCCCGGTAGCATCTACTACAAAATTGCTGGCAAAGTTTAAAGAAACATCGTAAGTGCCAAAATCGCCATAAAACTCTCGACCTAAATGTTGATTAGTGTTCCAACCAAATTTATTATCGTACACACAAATACGTGGATACCAATGCACACCATCGTAATGTTTGTTGGCGTGTAAATCTGGATTATAACTGGTATCGGTTTTTGAAGGTCTTTCTCCTTTTTTGTAAGCGTTAAACACTTTCATTCTGCGCCGAACGGTACCTGCGTCGTAATAGGTTTTAAAATTGATATCAAAAACTACAGAAGTGTTTGGCGCAATTGGTTCGGGTAGCGTAATTATTAAAATAGTGTTATCGAGTTCCATCTTCACCGTTTCATACACCGCATTTTCTGTAGCAATACTAATATTGTCTATAGTTGTACCGAGTTTTTGGCTTTCGTAACGGCCATATTTTGGTAAGATGCCTTGCGCACGTTGATAGGCATCATAATACGAATCGGGTTGAAATGCATTTTGGTATAAATGAAAATACACCTTATTTAAAGTTTGGGGCGAATTGTTGGTATAAATCAATTTTTCTGTACCCGTAACAATATCCGTTTTTTCATCAATAGTGGCGTTAATAGTGTAATGAACATCTTGCTGCCAATAGCCTTCGTAAGGCTTTTTATTTTTCCAATAATTAGGGTTGTCTTCACTTGTATAAGTGTTAGGTTGGGCAACCGGGTTATATTGTGCCAATAGTGAAGTAGATACAAATACCAATATTGTTAGAAAAGAGATGATACTCCAATTTTTCATAAGCCTAATTTATTGCTGCGAAAATAACAATTTCAAAGTTTTAGGAATGAATAAATTTGAAAAGGATTGTGAAAATTGATTTTAAATCAAATAAATCGCAAATAATACGCTTCCCCTTTTGCTTTCCTGCCCAAACTTACCTATATTTTTAAAAGCGATTTAACCTAAATAATTCCTCGGTTTATGTTATGAAAAATCGCAATATTTAACCAGCCTAAACCCTTTGCCTATGCCCTTAAAATGTATTGTATTAGTAGCAGTAATTAGCCTTTTTTATTCGCTACAAAGTTATACTCAAAACAACACCCATGCACCCCAAAACTGGCAACTAAGCCAACAATACTTACCGCCCGATGTTTGTAGTGGCAAATTATAGCGCAAATAGATAATGCGCAGTTTCACTTTTTAACCTCTTTTACTTTTATACTGCTCCCAATCTTCCAAAGTATCAATATCGTTTAAAACAGGTAATAAATGATGGCTCAATTGTAATTTATTTAGTTCATCAATGGCATTTTGTAAGATCACATTAGTACTCCAAGGTTGGTTTTCAAAAAGTTGGGGAATTAGTTTTTTCATACCCAATAAATAATAACCGCCATCTTCGCTGGGGCCAAAAGCTACCTCATTTTTATCTAACGAAGTTTCTGCTTCTTGTAAATGCTGTGCAGTTATCGTTGGGCAATCGCTACCAATTATTAATGCTTTGCTATGACCCAATTTAAATACAAACTCAAAAGCATGTTGCATACGTTGGCCTAAATCGTCACCAATTTGCAGGTGTTTTAAAAATTTATTTTCGGGCCAATTGTCGGTTCTGTCAACAAAATCACTATAAAATAAATAGCGGTTACAAGTGCTTTGCAAACTTACCGTTTGGGTAATTTTTATAAGATGCTGATATATATCCAATGCTTTTTGGTCGCCAATAAACTTCGCCAAACGGGTTTTTACTTTTCCTAAAACTGGGTTTTTAATAAAAATGATGAGGGCTGTAGAATTGCTCAAATTGTTAATTTTTTGTTTTGTGTATATTTGTAATTACGAATACAATATTTTGAACAAACTTAAAATAATAAATGATCCGGTTTACGGATTTATAAACATTCCTTACGAAATAATTTTTGATTTGGTGCAACACCCTTACTTTCAGCGCTTGCGCCGTATTCAACAATTGGGTTTAACCAACTTGGTTTATCCGGGGGCTTTGCATACTCGGTTTCATCATGCTTTGGGAGCCATGCATTTAATGCAACAAGCTATTGAAACTTTAAAAAGTAAAGGTGTTGAAATTACGGAGGAAGAATCGAAAGCAGTTACCATTGCTATTTTGTTGCACGACATTGGCCACGGCCCGTTTTCGCATGCTTTAGAAAAAACGATCATACAAAATAACCACCATGAAGAATTGTCGCTACAATATATGCAGCATTTAAACGAGGTTTTTGATGGCGCTTTAAGTAGGGCAATCGAAATTTTTGAAGGCAAGTATGCCAAACAGTTTCTGCATCAATTGGTAAGTAGCCAGTTAGATATGGATCGGTTGGATTACCTTACCCGTGATAGCTTTTTTACCGGCGTGTACGAAGGTGTAGTAGGTTACGATCGTATTATAAAAATGCTAAACGTACACCAAGACAAATTGGTGGTTGATGCAAAAGGCATCTATTCTATAGAAAAATTTTTGATTGCCCGCCGTTTAATGTATTGGCAGGTTTACTTACATAAAACCGTTTTAACGGCAGAACTAATGTTGATTAAGATTTTAGAACGGGCTATTGAATTAAGCAACAAAGGCAAACGACTTTGGGCAACTTCTGCTTTAGATTTCTTTTTACAAAACCGCAATAATTTAAATACTTTTTCTTCACAACAAATATTAGAACGTTTTAGCCAGTTAGATGATACCGACATTTATGCGGCTATTAAAGAGTGGCAATATTGTGATGATTTTGTTTTATCTGCACTCTGCAAAAGATTGAACAACCGAGATTTACTTAAAATTAAATTACAAAATGAGGCATTTGATGAAGCAACTATTGAAAAGGTAAAAAACGAGGTAAGCAATAAATATAACATTGGTGCGGCTGATTTAAAATACTTTGTTTACAACAGCACTACTAAAAATAAAGCTTACGACATTAACACCGACAACATAAATATTCTGTTTAAAAACGGTAGTATAAAAGATGTTGCTTACGCATCAGATCAGTTTAATATTAGCCACTTGTCGCAAGCCGTAATAAAGCATTATTTGTGTTATGCGGTTTAGCAAAAGCGCATGTTACCATACACTTTATGTTTTATGAGATTTTGAATAGTGTTAAAAAATGCATATTTAACATTTATTGCGTACCTTTAGCAGTAGATTAGCTAACCATAAAATGAAAGATTGGAGAAGGTTAAATGGCGAAAAAATAACAGCACCTATTTTAGAAGCCGTTGAAAATACTTTAAAACGCGAACAAGCATTAGGCAATAATTTAAAAGTTTGTATTGGTACCGACTCGCAAGTTAGAGGCAAAGTAATTGAAATTGCTACCGTAATTGTTTTTCTGCGTGAAAAACGTGGCGGTTTTATGTTTATTAATAATGATAAGATATTTCATAAAATGGGCTTAAAGGAACGCCTGTTAATGGAGGTGGCAAAGTCAATTGAAATTGCTTATAAACTATGCGATTTGTTAGATAAATATAATGTAGATTTAGAAGTGCATGCAGATATTAATACTAATCCGCAGTTTCAAAGTAACCCGGCATTAACCGAAGCTATGGGTTATATTTTAAGTATGGGTTTTGCTTTTAAGGCCAAGCCCGATGCCTTTGCCAGTAGCTCTTGCGCCGATAAGGTTTGTTAGGTAATGGAGCTTACGGATGGTAAGTAGCACTACATTTTTTTTAATAAAAAGAAAGTTTTTTTGCAAGTAGGATAATGTATCTCGTTTTACAAAGCGGCCTAATTAATGTTACCTCTCAAAATAGCTGATGCGAGCGGGCGAGGTTGGAAAATATAGCCCCGACAGAAGTGGTTATACCATTTTATGTTGGGCTTTTTGAAGCGTTGGCAAAATGGTATTTGAACGGATGGCGGGACCAAAATTTTTACGAGCGGCAATCCTTTCGCTGCTAATATTTATTTTATAAAAACTACATAAGCTTGTTTTTTTTAAGAAGCTTTTTATAGGTTTTCTTTACTTGTCAAAAATTCCACTCTCGGCTAAAAGTATCGATAATATCAATAGAAAATTTGTAGCGGGCATTGGTTTTGAAAAAATTACCATTGGCAACTACACCGAAAGCACCCAACCGTAATCGCCTGCGAGGACCCAGTTTAAAAATGCGTTCTATGCCTGCAAAACCTTCAAAATATTTAAAATTATTTTCTTGCAGCCACATTGCGCCGGCACCAGCTACTAACCGAAGCGCCAACTTTTTTACTATGGGTATGTTGTTAATTAAAGCGCCGTTAAAGTGATGGATGTAATGGGTTTCTAAAAAAAATTGTTTGGTGGTTAACAGTGTATCTAACAGTTGGTAAGATTGTAATGGGTTGGAAAACCACCAACGGTCTGATCTTCTAAATCGTTTTACTTCAATTGGTCCTAAATTTTCGGCATTGAAAAAGCGGCCTGTTTTAATATTGTATTTTGAAGTGCCAAACTGACCCAAAATTAAATTGTGATCTACATTAAATTGTAAATAATCAAAATTAATATCGCTACCCAAAATATTTTGCCAACCTTTTTGATAAAAAATACTGAAGGTTGGCCACTTGCTGCCTAATACTAATTTGCGGTTGGGTTCGGTTAAATATTTTTGTGCTGGTGTAAAGCTTAGGCCCACTTCTGTTATTAGGGCTTGATAAGGATTAAACTGAATTGGCGGTTCAATTTCACCTTCTAATTCACGATTAGGAAACCAATCTTCATACACGGAGTTAAAGCCGTTGGGTATTGGCCTGCGCCAAAAGTAAGCAGCATTGGTACTTAAATACAAACCATTTACGAGTTCAAATTTATGTCTTAAATTTAAATGATCGTTCAAAATAAAATTGCTGGGTTGCACTAACTGCAATACCGCATCTTCTAAAGTAATAAAAGCAAAATCGGAACTGTAAGAAATACCTGCCCTTGCCAAGCGGTGCGGTTTGTACAAAAAATTGACGCCAACATTTCCCTTTACATCTTTATATTTTAAGCCAACATCGCCCGAAGCCGATGCCCGCAAACGTTGCCCGTTTTCAAAAATTTTGGAATATTGCGCACCGGTACCATACCTAAAACCACCAATTATATTAAACCCAAAATTACTGGCCAGCGAATTAAAAAACCAATCGCTTTTCTTTTCGTGGTTTTGTAGGCCAACACCAAACCATAATATTTCCATCGGTTCAACTTGGTTATAAACTACTTGTATAGAATCTTTATACGGCTTACTGTTAATTACTTTTTCAACACTATCGGTATAGGCAACTACTTGTGCTTGCTTGGTGCTTAATGGTTTGGGGCGACTGGCTTCCCAATAGTCTCCCTGTTTTTCTAAAGCAGCTTTTGTAGTTACCAAAAGTTCATTACCAAAGTAGTTTTTAGGAAATTTGCAAGTGTACTCAAAACCTTTATAAAAAATATTAGTATTGCCGTGGTAAAATGTTTTGCCGGCTTTGTTTTGATAGCTAAACTTTTGTTCGGCTACCAACCAATTGTTTAAACTGTCGGGTTTAAATTTCATATCAACAGTAAAGGCATCGTAAAATTTTAGCGTTGATTTTGCTAAGTCAATATCAATGGCGTAAATGTTCCATAAAGCATCGTTTATATAAATGTGGCCACTTACGGTAGCGTTGCCTTTTTTTCGGGGCGTAATTTTTATTTTATAAACCGCTCTTTCATTATCAATAAAGGTTTCTATTAATTTAAATTTATAACTTAATATTGAGGTTCTGCTTAATGGCGATATTATTGGTATTTCAACCAAGCCCGGTAGGTTTATATAGTTGTTGTAAAAGTTGAAATTGCTTTGCCCATAAATAGGTAAATACAAGCCTTCGGTATTGCCATAGCTTTTGTAAGCGGTGCGTTCTTCTTTGTATAAATTTGGTGCTTGGTAGTTAAGGGTTGCTTCTATTTCCACCATATTTAGGTTGCTTAAAGAGTCGGGTATTTTTGGTGCAGCTAAAGCCATACGACCAGGCAAAGGTTGGTTGATATCTTTGTTTTCAATTTCTATTTCAATGTTATTGGGTTTAGGTTTAATTTTCTTTTCAATTTCTTCTGTTGCTTTAATATACAAGTACGTTTTACAGGCGTTGGTGGTATTAATGTATTGCTGCTTAGCATCAATTGCATTTTGTATGATGCCATAAGCAGGATCACGTTTTTTGGCTTTTACCACAATTTGAGTTAACTCAACGCTGGTTGATGATAGGGTTTCTATCCAATTCAAATCTTTATCTTCTACTACAATATTTACCTTTTTACTAATGTAGCCGAGTGCAGAAAAAACGACTTCGTATTGGCCAGGTGTAATGGTATAATAAAATGCTCCATTTTCATTGCAGCTGGTGCCAGTGTTTAATTCGGTAAAAAATAAGTTGGCAAAAGGTATTGGGTTTTGGGCATCGTTTAACACTTTACCATAAAAACTTTGAGCCTTAGTAATGCTACAGCAAGCAACCAGCAACAAAACAAAAAGGCATAATTTTTTTGTTGTTTTATTTTTTTGGTAAGATGGGTTACAGAAATTTGTTTGCATTAATTTTTGTAAAACGTTGAAAGGTAAATTTTATTAGTTAACTAATATCTTGCTTGTGTGTTTCTACTTCTCTATTTAATTTACTTAATTGATTAAAGTAGTCTTGTTTTAACCATATTTCTTTATCTCCAATTGCTATAAAACGGTATTTTGCCCTTGTAATAGCAACATTTAATAAATTCGGTTTTCGAGATGCCCAATGTGCAGCACCTTTGGTTGTTTCATCTAATCCAAGACATAAAATTACACCCTCAGCCTGTTTTCCTTGAAAAGTATGAACTGTACCAATATGACTTTTTAGCCATTCTCCCATTTCAATATTGCCTATTTTTTTATATTTATTTACCTCATTTATCAGGTGTTTAAAAAGAAAAGAATTTAGAGCACGACTTATTTCGCTAAATGGGGTGACAACAAAAATATCTGGCAAGTGTTTGGTAAAGCTAATTTCTTTAATCAATATTTCTTTAATCTTATCTGCTTGCTTTTGTACAAAATGTTTTTCTTCTACATTGCCACTACACTGAATAAAAGATGTTTCAAAATTCACATTAATACTTTTTGGAATTACGGTAGAACAATACATTGTATTGTCATATGCAATACTATTTGATATTTCAAACATTGGATTTATACATCTTCTATGTACTCTCAAAGGTATTCCAATCCATTCTTTTTTACTATTAATAGTAAGATAAGCGCCTAATGGATTAATTCTATCCGCCATGGATTGTACAGATAATTCAGAACATATTTGATTTTTGTCTAAATCAAAATATCTACTGATATTATCAGTAATAGAGTTAGGTATTGTCACAACAGGTTCTATCTGAAATGGATCGCCAACTACACCAACTCGTTTTGACCGCCAAATTGAACCTGCGGCAGCTTGTGGAATTGCCTGTCCTGCTTCATCAATAAATAACCAAGGAATATCTTCTTTGCCTAAGTCTTTAAACATTGTTTGAATTGAAGCGAATGTTGAAGAAATTACAGGAATTACAAGAAAAAAGGTATTCCACATTGCTTTTATTTCATTTTTTGAAGCACTTGTGTCTCCTTTTAAATATGCAAAAAAACCAGCAAGAGTGGTTGAAATTCTGCTTGAAGTTGCATTGGCAGTTAGTATAAATACTTCATTTAATTTTAAGGAAATAATAAATAATTCTGATTGTAGTCTCTTTAGTTTTTCAGAATACCAAGGACAAGATTCTTGTGAATTTTTTGATTCTATATTTATCCAAAATTCTGTGTCAGCATAATTATTTTTTAATTCTAATCTTGCTTTATCTGTTTGGCTTGTTAATTCTTTTAGTTTAAGAGTTAATTTTAATTTTTCTTTTCTTTGTTCTTTATGTGAAAAATCTAATCGGTTAAAAATTGATTCTTTTTTTGATAAAATAGGGTTTTCAATATTTAATGCGTCAGAAATTTGATTGTAAATATTTAAAGCGTTTTCTAAGGCTTTTTTGTAGGTGTTTCTTTTATTTTTATTGAACCAATAAGCAAAGAAATTTGGTTTACTGTTTTTTATTATTGACAGTTCATTAACAATCTCTTTTTTGCGATTACTTAAATCTGCTACTTTTTTGTTTTGGTTTTCATACTCGTTTTTCGAGGCATTATAATCGATTTCAGTACTTGCTAACTCTTTTATTATTTTATAAAGAGAGTCTTTTGTATCAATATAGGCTTCATAATCTTTTATAAAAACAATCAATCTTTCTTTCTCTGCTGAAACTTCAATTAATTTACTTTTAAATGTTGTTTTTATCTTTTCCCACTCAGAATTGTCAGAAATACTATCTTCGTTTAACGATTTTTGAAGACCTATTTTTTCTTTTTTATTAAAATCAAACCAAAGTTTATTAACAAAGTCTGTTCTGTTTTTTTTGTTTCCTAAAACAGCAGAAATTAATCCCCAATTACCGCTATTTATGCAATTTTCTGCGGCTGTTTTAAAATAGGCTATTTCAGAATTGTACTGTTTTGAAATTTCTTCTTTTAATGGTAATTCTTTTGATATATTTTCAACAGCTCCATTGTTTGATGAAGCAATTACAATCCCGCCGTTAGTTATAGGTTTTATAGGTTCGTATAGCCACGGAGAATATTTATCATTAATTTCTAAGGAACCTACCTTGTTAAAGGCATCAGAAGGATTTTGAATTTCCACAAGCTCTTTTGCTCGTTTTACAATTATTGGAGCAATTATATCTCTTATTAAAGTTGTTTTTCCAGTACCTGGAGGCCCATTAACAGAAAACATACCTTCTTGGTTGCTTTCTGACAGATTGTTAAAAATATTATTTACTGCAAATTGTTGCATTAAACTCAAAGTGTAATCAGAAGGCCAACAACCATCTGGATAGTTATTGGGCGCTAAATTGGTTCTTAATGCTTCAACATTTTTAGAAACATCTAGTCTGTTTGACTGTTTACCTAAACTACCATCCAAAAATTGTTGAAATGCTTTCGGACTATACTTTATATTATATTTAGAAATTATTTTTTCTAAGTCTTTTATATAAAAGCTATTAAGAATGTCAGTAGTAGGTTTTGTCTCTCTACTATTTTTTGATTTGAATTTCTCAAATCTCTTTATATAGATTTCTTTTTTAGGTTTTTTACTCCAACCACATACTGATTCTACCTTATCTTGAAGATTTAATAAATGAGAATTGTTTACTATGATTGAAACTCTAATTATTTGATTTTCTAAATTAGTAATTGTTTCTTTAAAGCTTAACTCTAAGTATTCAACCAAATCATTTTTAACTGTTTCGAAACCTTGTTCCCAATTATCGTTTTTAATTTTATTATTTTCTAATTGATTTAATGCCCAAGGTAAAGTAGAAATTCCGAATGATTCATTGATGTATTTGCCCTCAACATCTAATTTTAAAGATGCAAAACAAATCTTTGAATGTCGAAAATTTTCATCTTTTTGATTGTCCTTAAAATGTTCTTTCACAAAATCGTTTACAACAGATAAATTAAATACACCTAAAAATATAGTGTATTCAATAGTTTTCTTTGGATCGCTTGATTTTAATGGGATTTTCCAAGGCTCATTTTCGTTAAGTAATTCAACATTCTTCCCTTTAGGTGCTACAGCTGGACTAAAGTGCTCTAATTTGTGCCAACAAGACAATAATTTTTTATGTTTATTTCCATAGCTCATCTTATAAAATCTCTCAACAACTTTAAATTTCCTGGCGTATCCCATTTATAACTGCCTTTCATAGAGCCGCTACTGTTGCCATCTTTATGTACCAAATAAGTAGTAGGCATGGTGTAAACGCCATATTCTACTAATGTTTTATCGGCTTTTAAAAAATTGAAGTCGTAGCCTTTTTTTGCTTTAAAGGTGTTAATGGTTTCTATAGATTCGTCGCTGATAAACAAAAAGTTCATTCCTTCTTTTTCTAACTGTGGTTTTATTTTGGCTATAAATTCAAATTCTTCTATACAAGGCCTGCACCAAGTGGCCCAAAAGTTTACAAACAAAGTTTGGCCTTTATAATCGGCAATAGTTTTTGTTTCGCCGCTTAAATTAGTGAGTTGTAAGCTATTTAAATTTACTGTTGCCGAACGGTTGCATCCTAAAAATAATAATATAATAATTATGAAACTATACCGAGAGGCTAAGTTTTTACAAATGTAAAGCTTTCCATTCTTTAAAATCATTTATGCTGTTTTCTTTAAGCAAAGGTACTGTTTTGTAGCCTAATAGTTGTGCAAACAATTTAGTTGGAAAATACTTTACTGCATTATTATGGTAGGTTGCTGCACTATTAAACTCTTGCGTTTTTTGGTTAAACTTTAGGTTGGCCAGTAAGCGGCCTTCAAACAGATAAGCCATTTCTACATTATTAGTGCTTTTGTTAATTAAAGCATCGTAATGTTTATCAAAATTTTGCTCAATTGCCATTAGTTCTGTCAAATCAATATCGTCGTTAATTGATTGTTTGAGTAATTGCTTAATTTTATTGAGGCTGTTTAATTGCCCTATATCATCAAACGAGTATTCATTTAAAAACCGCATTATTTCTTTGTTGCGTTGCCTCATTTGTTTTTTTAACTGAGGCAACAGAAAGTCAATTAATCTTTTACGCCTAATAATTTGAACAAAAAAAGAGCAAATTAACACTAATAGTAGTATGCCAAGTAAGGTTATTAACAAATTGAGCTATAATTGATTTCCAAATGTAGCATTAATCTGTAAAATAAAACATTGCAACAGCTTTTAATTAATTAGATTGTTTAGTAAAAGCAACAATAGCGCTCAAATACAAAAAAAATACTTACTTTTGCATATTGAATTGGTTAGGGGGCAAAAAAGTCCCCTATTTTATTATGGTAATGAATAGTTTGTCAACAAGTATTGAGCAATTTTTAGCCACTTATTTTGATGGTACCGATCTTTTTTTGGTAGATCTTAAAGTAAGTAGTGCTAATAAAGTGCTTGTATTTATTGATCGTTTGTGTTCAAATGTAAATATTGACACTTGTGCCAAAACTAGCCGATATTTAGAAGAACAACTTGAAGAAAATGGTTTGGTGAGTGAAAAATATGTGATTGAAGTTTCTTCACCAGGTATGGGCAACCCGTTTAAAGTAACGCAGCAGTTTACTAAAAACTTGGGCAAGCATATAAAAATATTGACTAATGAGCAGCAGACCCTAAAAGGCATATTAAAAGCAGTTAATGATGAAAGTATAACGGTAGAATTGCACAAGAAAGTAAAAAAGAAAGCGCAGCCTGAAATTGAAACGGTAGAGCTATCTTTTAACGACATTAAAAGCGTAAAAAAAGAAATTACTTTTAAATAAGATAAGTGTATGGGAGCAATAAATTTAATTGATTCGTTTTCGGAGTTCAAAGAGTTTAAAAACATTGATCGCCCTACTATGATGCGTGTTTTAGAAGATGTTTTTAGAACACTTATAAAAAAGAAATACAATTCGGATGATAACTTTGATATTATTGTAAACCCGGACAAAGGTGACTTGGAAATTTATCGGATACGCGAAATTGTAGAAGATGGTGAAGTAGAAGATACCTTAACAGAAATTTCTTTTACAGAATCGCAAAAAGTAGATGCCGATTACGAAATTGGAGAAGACTTATACGAAACCGTAAAAATGTTAGATTTTGGTAGAAGAGCCGTATTAGCCGCCCGCCAAACATTGGTATCAAGAATATTAGATTTAGAAAAAGATGACATCTATAAAAAATATAAAGACAGAGTAGGCGAAATTATTTCTGCCGAAGTTTATCAGATTTGGAAAAAAGAGATTTTATGTCTTGATGAAGATGGAAACGAGTTAATTTTACCTCGTAACGATACAATTGGAGCAGATTATTTTAAAAAAGGTGATACTTTAAGAGCAGTAGTTAAAAAGGTGGAGCTAAAAAATAATGCTCCTATTATATTACTATCAAGAACCGATAAAGTATTTTTAGCGAAATTATTAGAATTAGAAGTACCCGAAATTTTTGATGGCTTAATTACCATAAAACGTATTGAACGAGAGCCAGGTGAACGAGCCAAAGTAGCAGTTGAATCGTATGATGACAGAATTGACCCAGTTGGTGCGTGTGTAGGTATGAAAGGATCAAGAATACACGGCATTGTACGTGAACTAAAAAATGAAAATATTGACATTATAAATTATACTGAAAATCAGCAGTTGCTAATACAGCGAGCGTTGTCGCCAGCAAAAATACTGTCAATGAATTTAGATGTTGAAAATAAATCGGCAGCAGTATATTTAAAGCCCGATGAAGTATCGAAAGCAATAGGTAAAGGTGGTTTAAATATTAAATTAGCGAGCCGCCTAACTGGTTACGAAATTGATGTGTATAGAGATGTGGATGAAGATGATGTTGATATTGACATTGACGAATTTTCTGATGAAATTGCAGGTTGGATGATTGATGAATTAAAGAAAATTGGATGTGATACTGCTAAAAGTGTGTTAGAGTTGAGTAAAGATGAGTTAGTTCGTCGTACCGATTTAGAAGAAGAGATGGTTACCGAAATTTTAGCCATTTTAGAAGAAGAGTTTGAAAAAGATAAAAAATAGTTCTCCATATATAGATGATAAGTAATTAGTTTTTTTTTGTATGTAGCAATTTACAAACATATCGAATTAGAAATTCAGCTTATTTCTCCTTATTTTGGGCGACTTTAGTTATATTTAATAGAATTAAAAGGTTTTAATGACAAAAAGGCTTGGTAAAGTAGCTTCGGAGTTTAATGTTGGCACTACTACGATTGCTGAATTTTTAAACAATAATGGTTTTGAGGTAAGTAAAAGCCCCGGAACCAAAATTGATGCCGATATGTATAAGGCTGTAGTAAAAGAATTTAGCAAAGATGCTGCTTTAAAAGAAAGGGCAGACGAAATTAGCTTAAGTAGAACCAAAAAGGAAGATGTTGTAATTAATACGACAAAACCTACAGTAAAAGAACAGTCGCAAGAAGAAATTATTATTGAAACCAACGTAATAACTCCCATAGTATCAAAGCCTGCCAAGATAGAGCCTGTAGTTGCTGCTGCAACCGAAACTTCAGCTTCAACCGAAGAAGCTGCAGACCAAAAAGTAATTAAAGCAAAAGCAGAAATTACAGAAAAACCAAAAGTGGTAGGCAAAGTAAACTTAGAAGAATTACAAAAACCTGCTGCCAAAGCACCTGCAAAAGAAGCGCCTGTGGTAAAAGAAGTGCCAACAGCAAAAGAACCCGAAACAACAAAAATTACCAAACCAGAAAAAGTTACCCCAGCGGTAAAAGCAACTCCAACGGTAAAGGCAACTTCGCCACAAAAGCCTAAGGAAATAACAGTTGAAAAGAAAATTGAGGTGGTAGCAAAACCTCCAAAAACAGCAGTTAAAAAAGAAGTAGTAATTGCAAAAGCTGAAACACCTAAGACAACTAAAGAACAAGCCCCTGTTAAAAAAGAAAACTTTATAGAGACTAAAAAAATTCAACTCTCTGGCCCTAAAGTTTTGGGTAAAATTACTTTACCTGTAAATAAGGAAAAATCAGATAGTAAAAACAAAAAACGAAAGCGCAAGCGCATAGTAAAACCCAATACCGCCAAAACGCAAGGAGCTACTACAGGCGCCAATAAAACTGGTGGAGGCAACAGACCAGGCGGAGGCAACAGACCAGGCGGTGGCAACAGACCAGGCGGTGGTAACAGGCCAGGCGGCGGTAACAGGCCAGGCGGCGGTAACAGGCCAGGCGGCGGTAACAGGCCAGGCGGTGGTAATAGGTCAGGTAGTTTCCAAAAAGACAATAAACGAGGGCGAAGAAGAAGAGATGACGAGCCTAAAGTATCTGAAAAAGAAATTCAAGAAAAAATAAAGGCCACTATGGCCAAAATGACTGGTGGTAAAAGCAGTCGATCAAAACTTAGAAAAGCAAAAAGAGATGTAATTGCTGAAAACCAAATGGTACAAGAGGAATTGGCCAATATAGATGCAAAGTTGCAGGTTAGCGAGTTTATATCTGTTAGTGAGTTGGCAAGTTTGTTAGAGGTTTCTGTTACCGAGGTGATTTCTAAGTGTATGGGCCTTGGTGTAATTGTTTCCATTAACCAACGCTTAGATGCGGAAGTAATTGAACTTGTTTCTAGCGAGTTTGGGCAAGAAATTGAGTTTATAAATGTTACCGAGCAAGAAGAAGAAGAAGAAGAAATAGTTGATGCACCAGAAGATTTAAAACCACGGCATCCTATTGTTACTATTATGGGGCACGTTGACCATGGTAAAACCAGTTTGTTAGATTATATTAGAGAAGCTAATGTAATAGCTGGCGAAGTTGGTGGAATTACCCAGCACATTGGTGCTTATGAAGTTACACAAAAAGACGGTAACAAAATTACCTTTTTAGATACACCAGGGCACGAAGCATTTACTGCAATGCGTGCCAGAGGAGCAAAAGTAACCGATTTAGCAATTATAGTAATTGCTGCAGATGATGCGGTAATGCCACAAACCAAAGAGGCCATCAGCCACGCACAAGCAGCTGGTGTACCAATGATATTTGCTATTAATAAAATTGACAAAGATACTGCCTCACCCGATAAAATACGTGATCAGTTGTCGCAAATGAATATTTTATTGGAAGATTGGGGTGGCACTTTCCAAAGTCAAGAACTTTCTGCCAAAACAGGTTTAAATGTTGATAAATTACTTGAAAAAGTACTGTTAGAAGCCGAAATGTTAGAACTAAAAGCTAACCCAAATAGAGAAGCAAACGGAACAGTAATTGAAGCATCTTTAGATAAAGGAAAAGGGTATGTTGCCAATATACTAGTTCAAAATGGTGCATTATCAATAGGCGATTTTGTAGTTGCTGGTGGTAACTATGGCAGAGTTAAAGCAATGTTTGATGAGCGAAACCACAAAATTAAAACGGCAGGGCCTTCAAAGCCTGTATTGTTACTTGGTTTAGATGGTGCGCCACAAGCAGGTGAACGATTTAAAGTTTATGAATCGGAGCAAGATGCAAAAATTGTAGCCAACAAGCGGTCTCAAATTATACGTGAACAAGGTTTACGAACCAAAAAGCATATTACGCTTGATGAAATTGGACGGCGTTTAGCATTAGGCAATTTTAAAGAATTGAACCTAATTATAAAAGGTGATGTGGATGGCTCTATTGAAGCGACTTCCGATGCATTACAAAAACTATCTACCGAAGAAATTCAAGTTAACATTATTCATAAATCAGTTGGTCAAATTTCAGAAACCGATATTATGTTGGCTTCCGCCTCTGATGCAATTATAGTTGGTTTTCAAGTAAGGCCATCTGGTCAGGCACGCAGAATTGCGGAGCAAGAAGGCGTTGAGATACGATTATACTCTATTATTTACAAAGCAGTTGAAGAAATTAAAGCTGCTATGGAAGGTATGTTAGAACCCACCATAGAAGAGAAAGTTATTTGTAATGTAGAAGTACGAGAAGTATTTAAGATAAGTAAAGTGGGCACAATTGCAGGTTGTTTTGTTACCGAAGGGAAAATAAAACGGAACACTAAGGTACGCTTAGTTAGAGATGGTATAGTGGTTTTTAGTGGCGTTTTAAGCTCATTAAAACGTTATAAAGACGATGTTAAGGAAGTAATTTCTGGTATGGAGTGCGGTTTATCAATCAAAAATTTTAACGATATTAAAGCTGGTGATATAATTGAAGGCTATGAAGAAATAGAGATAAAACGAACACTTGCATAGGAGTTGTTTAATTTAAAATTTAAAATCAATAGGGGCGAGACTTATTAGGTTTAGTAAAAAGTTTTGGTAAATGTTGAATTAACTACTTAGCTAAATCATCCCGAAATGTTTTAAGTTAACTCTTTACAAATATGCTCTAACTCTTTTAACTGTAAGGGTTTATTAATTAGTTTAAGAACTGTTTTTTTAGATGCAGACAATTCTAAATCTTTAATATGATTAGAGCTTGACAACATCACAATAGAAGGTTTTTTTTTAATATTCATTTTCTCGTATAAATCAACAAACTCCCAACCATCCATTGCAGGCATATTTATATCTAAAAAAATAATGTCTGGTAGTTCATCAATATTGTTTGCTACAATACTTTTTATATGGGCAATTGCTTTTTCTGCCGATAAAAAAAATTTTGCTTTATCACATATTTTTGAACTTTCTAATATTATTCCATGATATATATTAGTTAACTTATCATCGTCAATAAATAATAATGAGTTAAATTTCTTCATCTTAAAAATTGTGTTAGGGTTAAAATAAGTACTCATTGCTTTATATTTTTAATGTCTAAACTTTTTAGTTTCTGTTAAAGAAAAAAAATGTTTTGTAATAAAAGTCATACAAAAATCTAAATTAACTTATGTTTGTACTATAATTTTAAGATTTGTATAAACTCAACTCTTTTACCAATAGTTTAACTACTTACAGTAGGCTTAAAACACACCAAATAAAAGTTGGTGACATTGTGTTAGGTGGTAATACGCCAATACGATTACAAAGTATGACTACCGCTAATACTATGAACACTGCCGCTACCGTAGCTGAAACCATTCGTATATACGAGGCTGGAGCCGATTTTGTTCGAATTACTGCACCAAATATTAAGGAGGCTAAAAATTTATCTGTAATTAAAGCATTATTAGAACGGCAGGGTTTTGATATTCCACTAATTGCCGACATACATTTTACACCCAATGCGGCAATTGAGGCAGCTCGAATAGTAGAGAAAGTAAGAATAAACCCCGGTAACTATGCCGATAAGAAGAAATTTCAACAAATAGAATATACAGATAGCCAGTATGCAGCAGAAATTGAACGCATTTATGAACGTTTTGCACCATTAGTAAAGGTTTGTAAGCAAGAAGGTACCGCAATGCGAATTGGCACCAATCACGGTTCGTTAAGCGATAGAATTATGAGTAGATACGGTGACACTGCGTTTGGCATGGTAGAAAGCGCATTGGAATTTGTACGTATTTGCCAAGATTTAAACTATCACGATATTGTATTGAGCATGAAAGCAAGCAATACACAGATAATGGTGCAGGCTTATCGCCTATTGGTTAATAAACTAATGGAAGAAGGTCGGCTCATCTATCCACTACATTTAGGCGTTACAGAGGCGGGTGAAGCAGAAGATGGCCGAATAAAATCGGCTGTTGGCATTGGTACTTTATTAGAAGACGGATTAGGCGACACGGTGAGAGTTTCGTTAACCGAAGCACCCGAATTGGAAATACCAGTTTGTAAAAAATTAGTTGCTCGATATACCAACCGAGAAAACCATCAACCAATTAGCCCAATTAAAATATATCCCATATTACCATTTCAATACCATAAAAGAAAATCTATAGCTATAAGTAATGTTGGTGGTAAAAATGTTCCGGTGGTAGTAGCAGATTTAAGTGGCGAAGAGATAACCACCTCCACTCAATTAAAAAATATTGGCTACATTTATGATGCCGCTTTAGATAAGTGGAAATTAAGCGACCAAGCAGCAGATTTTATTTTTGTAAAAAAAAGGTTGCCTTTTGAATTACCTGGTACATTAAAAGTAATAATAGCTGCAAATGTTTGGCTGCAAAATCAGCATAAAAATAAATCAACTGCAACAGGCGAGTTAAAGTATTATCCGTTGGTGGCAGCACATCAACTTATAAATTATAATTTTAAAGATAATATTCATTTTATTACTACCGAAAATGATGTTTTATCTGATAGTTTGGCTGCGCATCTTAGCAAAAATAAAAAAGCCATATTAGTTATTGAAAGTAAAAATACGCACCGTATGCCAGCTTTACGCAGATTGATGGTTGATTTAATAAATAAAAAAATTAATACCCCTGTAATAGTGAAATGTAATTTTACCACCGATGATGTAGAGCAACTAATGGTAGATAGTGGTACAGATTTTGGAGGTTTATTTATTGATGGTTTAGGTGATGGTGTTTGGATGACCGCCCCTCATCATACCATAAAATTAATAAACGAAACTGCGTTTTACATTTTACAAGCCACCCGCACCCGAATTAGCAAAACTGAATATATTAGCTGCCCAAGTTGCGGCCGCACTTTGTTTGATTTGCAAGAAACTACAGCTATGATAAGAGCAAAAACACATCATTTAAAAGGAGTGAAAATTGGTATTATGGGCTGTATTGTAAATGGCCCTGGCGAAATGGCCGATGCTGATTATGGTTACGTAGGTAGTGGTACAGATAAAATTACTTTATATAAAGGCCAAGAAGTAGTAAAAAAGAACATAGCTGCCGAAGGTGCCTTAGATGCTTTAGTTGATTTGATAAAAGAAAATGGTGATTGGGTGGAGATGATTTAAAGAGGACTTTTTGATTAGTATTAGTGACGGCAAAATAACAACAGATGAAATAGACTGGTTTAAAAGCCACTACAGCCAACGCAGAAAGCGTAGAAACAATATTTAAAAAGTATTGAGATTGTTTGTAAGCCAGAACATAATGAGCCTTAGAGAGTTAACTCAAGCACTAAAAAATTTAATTACGAAATTCGCTTACTTTACTGTAAAACCAAAAAATTACTTAGCTACCCAATAAGCAGGGTTCATTTTTGTACTCCCGTTCCATATTTCTAAATGTACTTCAGTTTTATTTTCCACATCATCGGTATATACCACGCCAATTTTTTGGCCAATGCTAACCTTGTCGCCTGTTTTTACCACTGCTTCTTTTATGTTACCATAAACGGTAAAATACTTTCCATGACGTATTATAATGGCTGCCTGAAAACCAGGATTAAATAGAACGTTAGCCACTTCACCACTAAAAATTGTTTTAACAGTAGCATTTTTATTGGTGGCTATGTTAATACCATTATTGTTAGTTTCAATATATTTTAAGTAAGGGTGTTTACTTTTGCCATATTTTTTTGAAATATAACCTTTATCAACCGGCCAAGGTAATTTACCTCTATTACTTTCAAATTTATTACTTAAAGCTTTTGCTTCTGGCGTAGCAGCTAAATAATCTGCTGGTTTTACGTTTTTTACACCTTTTGTTTTGCTTTTCGCCGCTTCAATTTCGCGCCTTATTATTGCCGCAATTTCAGTTTCTAATTTTTGTGCTGCTTTTCGTTTGGCTTCAATTTTTTGCTGTAATCCTTTGGCTTCTTTACCTATTTTTGCAACTAAGTCGTCTTGTTCTTGTTTTTCTTTTTGTAACTTTTTTCGTTGTTGTACTTCTTGCTCAATTACTTTTTGTTGTTGTTGCTGTTGTTGTTCTTGTTCTTGTTTTTCTTGTTCTAATTTAGCAATATTTTTTTTTAACAATTGATATTGGTTTTCTCGGTAATCAGTATATTGGCGTAAATATTGTAATCGTTTTATAAGGCTATTAAAATCACTTGAAGAAAATAAAAAATACCAATAACTAAATTCGTTACGATTTTTATAGGCAGATAGAATCATAGTGGCATATTCTTCTTTTAGCACTTTAATATTTTTATTGAGGCGGTTAATATTATTAGTAGTAGCACTAATCTCTGATTCTATTTTTTGTGCCTCATATTGCAAATTTTTGATAAGTGTTTGGCGGGCCAACACTTTTTTATTAATACTATATAAAATCTTTTCGGTACCTACTTTATCTTTTCTTTTTTTAAGTAAAATTTTTTCGGCCTCATCAACTTCTTGTAGAAGGTATTGCTTTTTGGATTGTAGTTGTTGCTTTTGCTGTGCAATTGTAAATTGACTTATTAATAACAACATAAAGACTATTAAAAACTCGGTAGTATTATGAAATTGAGTTTTACTGCACCCATTCATATTTATCACTAATTTTAAAACTTAAGCTTTGGGGTTCATTAAATTTAATTCTTGAGTAAGCAATTTCAATATGATAATTATCAGGCGAAAAAATATCTACTGTTCTTTTTTTTGCAAATACAAATTTTTTAAAGTCTCCGTAATCACCCAATACCACATCTAACCGTTTACTGGCTTTTTCATCGTACAATTGCATTTTATATATTGAAAAATTATTAGGGTTTACCCAAAGCCGGCTAATTACTTTGTTTACCACATCTTCTAAAAAATATTTATTTTGGGTAATGCCTGCTTTAGGGCGTTTAAACTTGTAAAACCGTTGCCCGAGAAATCCATTTTGTAACAGTTCAAAATCAACTGGGTAGCCTAACATGCGCTCAATATAATGTTCATCAAGGTCATAATATTTCTTATTAATTCTATCTAAAACCTGTACCCTTTCATTGGTAATTAATATTCTGGCCATTTCAATACCCAAAACGGGAACAATAGAAATCCAAATAGCACTATCAGCTTTTAGTTTTATGTTGGCACTAAATGTTTGGGAGTAGTTGTTAGGCTCGGTATAACTTACTTTAGCTTTTGCAGCAAACCAGTCTATATCAAAATCGTTTTTAACTATTTTTTTTTGAATTTGCTTGGCCGATTTCTTTTTAATTTTAGCTTCTGTTTGTATGCGCTTTTTGCTGCAAGATGCTAAGCTGCCCACTATTACTATTAAAATGAACAGATATTTATGTGTTAAATTATATTTCAATTTTATTGTACAGTTTGTTCATACAGTTTTTGATCTGCAATTTTTTTCTTTAACAACTCTTCATCATCTACATCGCCAGCTTCTAAGGCTCTTTTCCAATAGTCTAAAGCTTTTTCTTTATTATCTAAACGGTATTCAATATCGCCTAAATGATCTAATATTGTTGCGTTTTTTTCACCACCATTGTTGTACGACTTTAATACCCATTTTTTTGCCTCATCATATTGTCTTAGTTTATACAAAATCCATCCATAAGTATCTTGAAAAGAAGCATTGCCTGTTTCAAGCTTATTGGCCTTCTCTGCCATTTCTTTTGCTACCTCTAACCGCTCTCCTCTTAAAGATAAATAATAACTGTAATTATTTAGCACAGTAGCATTTTCAGGATTTATTTTTAAGGCTTCTTCAAAGCTTTCGTCGCTTTTGTTGTATTCTTTTTTCGCATTGTAGGCATCTGCTAATTGGCTGTACATTTGTGCCATTAGCGAACTATTTTCTGAGCCAATTAAGGTGCCTTGTTTCAAAGCAGTTATTGCATCGTCATAATTTTTATTTCTGCCCAAAGCAAAACCTTTAAAATAGTAAGGCATTACTTGGTTAGGAAATATTTCTATTGTTTTATTGCAAGATTTTACTAAATCATCAAAACGGTTTAACTCAGCTTCTACCGACAAAATTTGTTGCCATACTGAAAAAGCATTACTATCTAACTCAACAGACTTTTTGTAGGCTTTTAATGCTTTGTCACTTTCTTTATTTCGCTGATGAAAATCGCCTTTTATAGCATAAACATTTGATGATTTGGGATGTGCCTCCACTAAGATATCAACCATATTAAAAGCTTGTTCGGTTTTAGCTTTATCTGTACCTATGAACTCAACATAAGGCAATAAAATTTTTATTTTAGATGCTATATCTAAATCATTATTATTAAAAGCTTTGTTTATATACGTTTCATATTTTTCCTTATTTCCATTTTTTAAATATAAATCTGCCAAAGATAAGTAAGCATAAGGATTTTCAGGATCTGCTATTAGCCAGCGATCATAAACTTCAATTGCTTTTTCATTATCATCATCCTGTAAATAAACATCTGCTAATAGGGCATAATAATTTGTAATAGTTGGGTTTATGTAAATCAGTTTTTCTATTTCTGCTGCTGCTTTATCAATTTTCCCTTCTTTTATGTATAGTGCTTTTTTTTGTTTGGCAATAAGTTCGTCTAAACCAAACTGTTTCTCCATTTTGGTTAAGCTTTCTAAGGCAGCTTTGGTATCGCCTGCTTGCAATTGCATAAAAGCATAATCACTCCAAAACTCATAATTAATTGGGTCGTTTTTAGTTAGCTGTTCATACACTTTTACGGCGTTTTTAAAATCGTTGTTAGCATTATACATTTCGGCCAATAATAAGTTATACCATTTGTTATTGGGGTTTATGGTAGCCGCTCCTAATGCCATTTCTAATGCTTTTTGGGTATCTCTATCTTCATAATACAATCTACCTAATTCGTACATGGCAGCGTGGTTGTCTGCATCTAACTCTAAAACTTTTAAATAGTTTTCAATAGCACCTTTGTAGTTACCTGTTATACGATTTTTTGCAGCCTCAACATAGTTACGGTCAATATCTGGATTGTCGTTTTCAGGTGCTTTTTCTTCAACCTGCTCTGTTTTGTTTCTTTTCTTTTTTTTCTTTTTAGCTTTTTGCGCTACTGCATCTGAACTAAAAACCGAACACAATAAACCAATAATGGTAATTGAAATTAAAAATCGAAAGCAAGTATGTATTTTATACATCATTTATGATACGTTTGAATAATCGCCTAGGCTTAGCTGTTCAACAGCGCCATTGGCAATTACATTGTTACCTAACATTGAGTTATCTAAAACTTTATTTTTTATTTGAGTGTTTGATTGAATTATAGTGTTTTTTATTATACAATTTTCTATTATGGTATTAGCCCCAATAGACACATGTGGGCCAATAACAGAGTTAGTTATTGTTACGTTTTCTGCAATAAAACAAGGTTTAATTACTACTGCGTTATTATTTGTAATGTCTGCCATTAAATTCTCTTGCGTATTTACTAACTCCAAAATTCGCTGATTGGTATAAACAGTAGCATTTTTATTACCACAATCTAACCATTCATTAACTTGGCCTGTTGCAAATTTAGTACCTTTTTGCTTCATATTTTCTAAAGCATTGGTTAGCTGAAATTCTCCTTTATCTTTAATATTATTATCCAACAAATATTGTAGTTCATCACTTAAATAACTGCCATCTTTAAAATAATAAATGCCAATAATTGCTAAGTCCGAAATAAAAGTATCTGGCTTTTCAATAAAGTTGTTAATATAACCAGCATCATCTAACTGAACCACGCCAAATGCCGAGGGATCTTCAACCTGTTGCACTACTATTATTCCATCTTGTTCTACATCAAATTTATAATCTGCATCAAATAAGGTATCGGCAAAGGCAATTAAAGTATTACCTTTTAGCAAAGGCTTTGCACATAAAATGGCGTGGGCGGTGCCTAAAGGTTCGGTTTGCTGATAAATATGACCTTTTGCTCCCAAAGTATCTGCTATTTCTAAAAGTTGTTGCTCTGTTTCCTTACCAAAGTCGCCAATTATAAAGCCAATATTTTCTACTTTTTTAGAACACATATTTATTAGCTTTTCGGCTAAACGTTGTACAATTGGTTTGCCTGCTATTGGTATTAAAGGCTTAGGAACAGTTAAGGTATGAGGACGTAACCGACTACCGCGGCCAGCCATTGGTATAACTATATTCATTTTATTGTTTTATTTTAATTACCACTATGCCCAAAACCTCCATCATTTCTAATTGTTGTGCTTAGTGTTGCTGTTTCTTCTAAAATAATTTTTTTATAAGATTTTATAACCATTTGCGCTATTCTATCGCCGTGTTTAATAGTTTGGTTTTTGTTAGATAAGTTAATCAAAATTACTTTCAACTCTCCCCTATAATCACTATCAATTGTAGCTGGGCTATTTGGCAAGGTTATTCCTTTTTTTAATGCCAAGCCACTTCGTGGGCGCATTTGTGCTTCGTATCCTTCGGGTAATTCTAAATACAAACCGGTAGCTATTAATTTTCTATCAAAAGGTTGTAAGGTAACTTTTCCCTCAATAATATTGGCATATACATCTAAACCTGCTGATCCTGATGTTGCATACGCAGGCAAAGGGTTATTTGAGGTGTTAATAATTTTAACTTTCATTGTTGCGCAAATATAGAAATAATAAAAAAAAATCCGCTTGAATTACTCAAGCGGATTTTAAACTTATATTTTATAATGTTTATTTTCTAACTCTTTTTACATTTAGTAATGATGAGGAAACAAATTGACCAACTATGATAAAGTCATTTTTTGATAGACGAATTGAATTATGCAGCCTTAGTGGAGCTAAGACAAATCTTTTCAAGACAGTATATCAAAAAATGACAAAATCAAATGATTAATTTAATTTTTTTTCATTCCATAATGAAGTTGCGCTTATTTTAACAGCACCAAAAATCATTAATAATAAAGCTAAACTAATTAACCCCCATTGGCTTAAAGTTGGTACTTGCATTATGGTAGAAAAGTTAGCGCCATCGGCAGTACCATCACCATCAACAACAAATTCAATTGGCCCGGTAGTACCACCAATATTAGTATAACATTCAAGTAAAGAACTTTCTACTAAAGTGGCAGTATAAGTGCCACAAGGAAACGGGCCTGCTAAGGTGTAATTACCCGATGCATCTACAGTTGCTGGAGAGCCTGCAACTGGGTTACCGGCAGCATCTAATATTTCTACCATAAAGCCTGCTAAACTACAGTTCGGTTCATCTGTAGTAACAGAACCAGAAATACTGCTTTCACAAGTTACTACTTCGCACAAACAATTTACATTATCAAAAGTTTCATCGGCAGCGCAGTTTGGTGTGTTGGTAATGGTACAAGTGGCGGCATCAAAAGCATCGGTTGTTAAAGCACAGCCATCATCTGTATCGGGAGCTTCATTAATAACAACACAATTTACATCGTCATAAGAATCTGTTGTTAAAGCACAACCATCATCTGCACTAGGAAACATACAAGAACCGTCATCTGCATCTGCATTCGCATCAAAATTAGTAGCACACGCATTTGTACAACCAGGGTTGCAAGGCGCTGCCACACAGCTTCCATCATCTACGCAAGCATCTGCATCAAAATTACAAGCGGTAGCATCTGTGCAACCATTTACAGGGCTACAAGGATCAGTACATGCTGCATTGCCGGCATCACAGTTTCCGTCATCGCAATTGGCTTCGGCATTAAAATTACATGCGGTAGCATCGGTACAACCTAATACTTGTGGTACATCGGTAATACACACGCAAGCATCATTAGGGTCTACAATTTGTGTATCGCCTACACAAGGATCGGTATTACAAACTGGTACTGGTAAACAAGTTCCGTTATCTTCACAAGCAATAGGATCGAAGTTACATGCGGTATCATCGGTACAACCTAAATCGGTACATTGGTCATCACATACAAAAACACAACCATCAATATTAACGGTACGCTCGCATGGTACAGGCATTGGTGCACCAATACACATATCAACTGGGCCATCATTTAAGTTAACATAAATTTGCTGACATTGATTGTAGCTTAAAAATATAGTTGGTATAGTTATTGGATTGACTGAAGTGCCTACCATGCCAGATACTTGATCGTTATTTTCAGAGTTACAGTCTGCCAAGTTTGCGTCGCAATTACATATTATAACAGCTGTGGCTCCGCAGGCTTGAGCGTTTTCTATTTTTACAGTAAAAGCACAAGTACCTCTATCAATAATGGCAATGTTACCAGAAATTGCTGCACATTGTGCTGCTGTTGGTATTGCAGGAGGGGTTGGTTCGCAAAAGTCACTTGCCGGATCTGTTCCATCATTTGGTTGAGCCAATGTTCCACAAACTGGTGGTATAACAGTTGCAATATCAATACCAAAATCTACTAAAGTATCTGCGTCATCACCATCAACATTATAACCTACGTTGGTAATCATATTTGTAATGTTTGCAGGTGCTGTAATTGAGACACCACTATCTTCAGATATATCTGAGCCGTCATCTGCAAAAGTAACTGTTGTTGTGGCACAACCAGCACCAACTGGCACTATAACATCATACGTTGCTTCGTCTCCTACTATACTTGTTTGTGTGGCGTTGCCAGTTAAAACTGTTAAATTACCAGCAATTTTATCAACTACTATTTCAACAGTAGCCGTACCATCTCCATTACAGGTATAATCTACTTCATCAGCTACCGAAGTAAAGGTACAAACCCTTAATGCAGGTTCTCCTTCATTAGATCTATCACAAGAAAAACTACCTGATTCTACGGTATAGGTGGCAAAACAATCTTCTGCGCCACTATCGTAAATAATAAAAGTTAAATCTGATGAAGGAAAACCTATGTTTCCTCCGTTGGTAATATCAATATCAGCTGCATCAAATGTAGTATTACCATCTTGATCTATCCATACAATACTGGAACCTGGTTCAGAAGGAGTTACAATTATGGGTACGGTTGCCAATAATGTTCCTCCAAAATCATTACAAGTTACATTATCATAATCAAATTCAATTGTAAAATCACACATTGCACACGGATTAAATATAAACTGACCGTCAAAACAATCGGCAATACCATTATCAACTACTACAACATTAGAGTTAGTACCTGCTGGAAAGCTGTACGTATAAGTGCCCGCAGCTAAACCTGTGGCTAAAACTGTCTCTACTGTAGTGGGCTCATTATCTGCTGTTTCGTTAACATCAAATGGGCCAGTTCCACCAGTAATTGTAATTGTTACGGTATAATTTAAACCATCTGCATCACAAGCAGCAGTTATATCAGCTGTAAAATCGCAGGCAGGGTCGCATACTGTTTGTTCGCATAATGAAGTTAAAACGATAGGATCAGTATCGCAAGTGGCACTTGTAGTTCCAAATAATGTATTGGCTGTACTATTCATTACCTGTGCCTGCTCTTGTGTAAACATAACCAAACAATTGTCCGAAGTATAATCCATAAAGTTATGATAATAGTCATAGCTGCCACAACTTTGAGGTAAGCCCGTACATGTGGTTCCTACAGTAGGGCAAGGAAATAAATTTTGATTATTGTCACCTTGCTGTGGCGTATCAGAAATACCATCATCAAATGTACAACCACCACCATCATCTGCCCAAATATGGAATAAACCAAGGTAATGCCCTATTTCGTGTGCTAAAGTTGCACCACCACCAAATAAACCACTTGTATTAAGAGGGCCTCCTGAAATACAGCCATTACCATCAGAACCAAAAACTGAACCAAGCACCGTAACGCCATCTCCATTGGCTGCACCAGGTATTCCATCAGCTACACCTAATAAGCCCGTTCCATCACCTCCAACAATAAATATATTTAATATACCACCGTAATACGGGGGGGCACCACCATCTACATCACCACAATAATTATTTCCACCACAAAAAGATCCAATAGTAATTGATGGATCACAAGCTGGATCTAAGCCTTGATTAGAGAAAGCAGCTCTAGGTTCTGCTAAACAAAAAGAAATACAAGTACCGGTAGATATATCAGACAATGGATATTCACTTGGGCAAGCCATATTTAATGCCTGTACCAAATCGGTTTGAGTGTTATCAGCAAAAGATTCATTTACAGTGGCCAGCGATTCTTCAACCTCCCTTACCAAACATTCTGGGTCTGCGCAAGAAAAGGTTTCATCAAAGTGAAAGGCAACAGGAACAACTATAGGGGTTGCACACGGATCTGCTGATCTAAAAACACCTGCATCTAAGTCTGAGCGATGCTGGTTATAAATGGCCGCATAAGCTGGATCGTTTGCAACTCTTTGCAAAACACCTGGCATTGTGCCACATTTTTGATTGCTTAAAGCATCACTTATGCCTGCATTAGGTGCCAAAGCTGCTGTAGTTTGCGCAAAACTAAATTGAGCTATAATACATAGCATTAGTGTTAAAAAAGGAGTTATAAATTTAAATTTTTTCATAATATGATCATAGTTATTAATTTGTTCTCAAATTTTCAGCTCGCTAAAATAGCTATTAAATTTAAGTAGACCAAAAAATGAATTAGCTAAAAAGGGAGTACATCAAAAAATGTTTTTTGATGACAAGTTGATTATTGAACTACAAAAGCTGATGAAACACAAATATCTTTGCTTCCTTTTGTATAAGTGTAAAAACCTTCGCCCGTTTTTTTACCTAATTTGCCTGCGGTAACCATATTTACCAATAGCGGACATGGCGCATATTTTTGATTTCCTAAACCATTGTATAATACTTTTGTGATGGCTAAAACTACATCTAAACCAATAAAATCTGCCAATTGTAATGGTCCCATAGGGTGCGCCATTCCCAATTTCATTACGGTGTCAATTGCTTCAACGTCTGCTACTCCTTCAAACAAAGTGTAAATAGCTTCGTTTATCATAGGTATTAAAATGCGGTTGGCCACAAAACCAGGATAATCATTTACTAAAACAGGTACTTTGCCTAAAATTTTTGAAAGGGTAAAAATTTGCTCAACAACTTCACTGCTTGTGCGGTAGCCTTTTATTATTTCAACCAGTTTCATTATTGGCACAGGATTCATAAAATGCATCCCAACCACATTTTCTGCACGGTTAGTGGCAGCAGCAATTTTTGTTATTGATATAGAGGAAGTATTACTGGCCAAAATGCAATTATCAGGCGCACTTTCATCTAACTGTTTAAAAATTTTAAGTTTTAGATCAATATTTTCGGTAGCAGCTTCAACTACCAAATTTGCATTTGCAATACCCTCGCTTAGGTTAGTAAAAGTGTTTATATTTTGAAGGGTTTCGGCTTTCTGGGCCTCCGTTATTTTTTCCTTGTCCACCATTCTATCCAAATTTTTAGCAATGGTTGCTTGTGCTTTTTCAAGTGCCTCGGCAGCAACATCAACTAAATTAACATTAAAATTATGCATTGCAAAAACGTGAGCAATACCGTTACCCATTGTACCTGCGCCAATTACCGAAACATTTTTTATATCTAACATATTCAATTTTTTGCAAAAATAACGGTTTGGCTTTACATACCGAACATAAGCCCTAAATTGTTTTAAAAAACTATTGAATTAATTAGCAGCATATTTTTTGGAGCGAAACGGCTGCCTGTCGCAAAAAAATTGGTCTTGCCATCCGTTCAAATACCATTTTGGTAAAGCTATAAAAGTTAAGCCCAAACACCCAACCACAAAATGGTATAACCACTACTGTCAAGGCTATTTTTCTGGCCTCGCCATGTCGTGGTAACCTTTTTTAAAAAAAATGTATCATAAAATGCTATTTTCTTATAATCCATCTGTCATCATATTATTCTATTGCTATACCGCTATGCTTTTTAACATAAAAGAAATGATTTGCCATGCTACCAAAATGCTTCGTACTTTTGTGCCTATCAATGGCGTTTAAAAAAAAATCTTTAGGGCAACACTTTTTGGTAGATTCTACCATTTCAATGAAAATTGCGGATGCTGTTATTGTTAATGCCGCAAACGATGTTTTAGTTGAAGTTGGCCCTGGGCAAGGAGCGATAACTAAGCATCTTATAGAAAAAAATATACAAGACTTTAAGGTGGTTGAAAAGGATGATCGATTTGCGGTAGCGTTGCCTAAAAAGTTTAACGTATTAGAAGGTAAGTTGATTCATAAAGACATTTTACAGTTAGATTGGTCTAAAGATTTTGGTTCTAAATATCATATTGTAGGCAACTTTCCTTACAACATTTCAAACATGCTGCTTTTTAATGTGTACGATAATAGAAACCACGTTATGCAAATGGTTGGCATGTTTCAGCGGGAGGTGGCCAAGCGGGTTTGCTCTGGCACTAATAGCAAAACTTATGGTAAGCTAAGTGTGTTGCTGCAAGCTTTTTATACTACTGAGTATTTGTTTGATGTGCCTCCAGAGGCTTTCGACCCGCCACCAAATGTAAATTCGGCGGTTATACGCTTGTTAAGAAAAAGTAAAGATCCTGAAATAAATAATATTACACAATTTAAAGCAGTTGTAAAATCAGCATTTGGTATGCGCAGAAAAAAGTTGAGTAATAGTTTAAAACCATTTACTTTTGAAAGTAATGATACCATTAAAGATTTATTAAACAGAAGACCAGAACATTTGGATTATAACGACTTTATTTATTTAACCAATCATATAGCAACAGTTTGATGCGTTTTTACTTTATACTTTTTTTTTGTTGGTTCAGTTTTTCAGTAGTAGGCCAACCCAAAATAGAAAAAAGAGCCAATGCAAATAAGCATATTGAGCAGTTACGAAATGGCGTTTTGTTAGTTGCTTTAGATAGTAAATATGGCGAAATTTACATCTTACAAAAATACTTGAAACAACAAATGGCAGATGAGTTGAAGAAAGAACAAAGCATTAGAAACAAAGAAATTTACTTAGCCTTTAGAGAAGAGTTTGAGTTTAGTGAAGTTTACTTCTACTACAAATCGTACAACAGATATTTGTTAGATGGCCAATACGATAAAGTGGTTTTTTATAATAATAAATTAGAAATTGATTACGATTTTGAGCCAACTGCTCAAACATTTTATATAGCTGCTTTTGAAGATGATAGCAAAATGGGATTGCATACATACGATAATAAAATGCAAGCATTAATTAAGCCATTTCCTAATTACGAAAGTGAACGGAAGCTTATATTTTTTAAAAAAGATGCCTTTGAAGTGGTAAGCAGTTGGAATGAAAAGTTACACAATTATTTAGCTCAATACGAGTACACAAAAAAATTAAACAGATGAATATGCGATTGATTAGTATTTTAATAGCCGTTGTTTTGTTTGCTGCATGTGGCACCAGCCGAAGCCAAGAAACAATTAAAACACAAACACCACCAAAAGATTTAGATGGCTTTTCTGTAGCCTATTTTGCCAGCGGTTGTTTTTGGTGTGTAGAAGCTGTTTACGAAGCAGTTAAAGGCGTAGAAGAAGCAGTTTCGGGTTATGCAGGTGGCAAAACCGATAATCCAACCTATCAATCAATTGGTACTGGGCGAACTGGCCATGCAGAAGCTGTTGCAGTGTACTACAATCCTACTATTGTAAACTTTGAAACCTTAGTGAAGGTGTTTTTTGGAAGTGGCGACCCAACTACGCCTAATAGGCAAGGGCCAGATAGAGGTTCGCAATATCGTTCAATTGCATTTTATAATAATGATGCAGAGAAAGCGAGCATTGAAAAAGTGAAAGCCGAATTAGAAGCCAACAAAACTTTTGATAAACCGATTGTTACAGAAATAACTGCTTTTAGTAAATTTTATGAAGCAGAGGCCTATCATCAAAACTATGAAAAATTGAACCCTAATAACCCTTATGTGCAGTCGGTTTCTATTCCTCGGTTAAAGCGTTTTAAAAAGAAATTTCCTGCATTAGTAAAATAAAATTACGGTAAACATTTTTTAAAAGATAGATACTCGTTATATTAGGCAAATGCTAAACTATTATGTGGGTATTATGGCTGGTGGCATTGGTAGCCGCTTTTGGCCAGTAAGCCGAAATGCATTTCCTAAGCAATTTATAGATTTTTTGGGTACTGGTAAAAGTTTATTACAAATGACTTATGATCGGTTTGTAAAATTTATTCCGCCCGAAAATATTTATATTATTACCAGTGTGCAATATGTAGCCTTAACTAAAGAACAGCTACCGCAGCTTAGTGAAAACCAGATTATTGCAGAACCCGAAAGACGCAACACCGCACCTTGTATTGCGTATTTTGCCAACAAAATTTTTTCGATAAATAAAGCTGCTACAATGCTTATTGCGCCATCAGATCATTTGATATTAGATGAAACGGCATTTGTGGAAATTGCCAAAACAGGCTTAGGCTACGCTGAAAAAAATAACGATTTGTTAACCATAGGTATAAAACCCACACGGCCCGATACTGGTTATGGTTACATTCAATATAAAAAGCGATATGCACCAACAGATAATATATTTCGCGTAAAAACTTTTACTGAAAAACCACCTTTAGAGTTGGCGAAAACTTTTTTAAGTAGTGGCGAATTTTTATGGAACTCTGGTATGTTTATTTGGAATGCCAAAACGATTTTAAAGGCTTTTGACACCCATTTAAGAGACATAGCTAATGTGTTTAAGCCAAAAGATAGCAGCAGTTATAATACAGAAAACGAACAAGAATTTATTGATCGTGCTTACAGTTTATGCACCAACATCTCCATTGATTATGGTATTTTAGAAAAAGCTGATAACGTATTGGTAATACCGGCCAGCTTTAGTTGGAGCGATTTAGGAACTTGGGGTTCTTTGCATGATAATATGGAGAAAGATTATTTGGGCAATGCCGTATCGGGCGAAAATGTAATTGTTTATGGAGCGGTTAATAATATGGTTCATTCTGCTAACAATGAAAAGGTGGTAATTTTAAGTGGCATTGAAAATGCAACTATTGTTGATACAGATAATGTACTGCTTATTTTTAAACAGGGCGAAGAGCAAAAAGTAAAATCTTACATGGCAGATGTAAAGCTTAAAAAAGGCGATGCTTATATTTAAGATTATAGAGATATAATTTTAATTTTCAACCTTAGTTACAAACCCACAATTTTCAATCTTTATAAAAAAAAATGAAAAGAATTGGCCCACTAAACAAAAAATTAAAAGAACGCCCATACCTATATCGTATTGAATTATTGGAGCGGTTTTATCAAATTTTAGATAATAGTAAGATCGCTTTTGTTAAGCCTGAAAAATGGGAAGACCCTTTGGAAAACATTATATTTAATGCTAAAATTATAAAAGATGGGAAACCTTATCAGCATCCTGCAAAAAAAAATATATTTGCGCAATGCTGGAGTTACGAAGGCGACTCTTACAGTATGTGGAAAATTTATACCACCAAACCCAACAACGAAGGAATTACTAAACGGCATTTAGGGGTGCGCATTACTACTAAGTTAGCTTGGCTAAAGCATCTTACCAAAAAAAATGAAGGAGCGTTTTATTACGGATTGGTAGATTATTTGCCAAAGTATAAATTAGATAAATTACCGAAAGATGCCGAGATAATAAATGCACTAAAAATAGGAACTGCAGCAAAGGAGCATTTGAAATCACTTTTGGTAAAACGAAAATCGTATGCTTTTGAAAATGAAGTGCGCTTGTTTTATATTAAACCCGAAAACAGTAAAGTTAATAAACCTCACTTTTTACAGTTTACTAATATTGAACCCTTACAGTTTATTTCTTCGGTGCGCTTTGATCCGGGCATGCCGTATGAGCAGTTTTTGAAACATAAAGAAAAACTGATTAATCAATATGGTTTTAGAAAAACGCAAATCACACAATCATCTTACTATAAAAAAAATAATTACGTTATTAATTTGGATAAGGTTTAATGTTTTTAATTGAACATAAAGAATTTTAAAGCTATTTATATATTGAAAAAATAGTTAAGTAAAGGGGTCTTTAATAAAAGATGCTTATCTTAGTAAACTATAAAAACGATTAATTCTGTTTTCTTAACTCTAAAATATATTTTATGAAATTATCAATTTTTGCATTCGCAATTCTTTTAGGTTTTAGCTCTTTTGCCCAAGAGAATGTAGTAGAAAAAGAAAGTAATGAACCTGTGTTTACTTGCGATCTTTTAAATTTTAAAAAGAACAAACTTGTTTTTACTGGTGATGTTACTTTTAAAACTGACATTATACAAGTGGAAGATGCTGACAAAATTGTTTACAATAAAAATACAAAGAAAATGGTAATTACTGGCTTAGATAGGTTTGTTATGGATGGGGAAATACACGTAAAAAACAAAGCAAAAAAGAATAGATTGCGCTATACTGTTGGGGAAAGGATTGCATATATGGATTAAGACTAGAAGCAATTTTCTATGAAGTATTTCAATTTTGGAACTCCAAACCTCCATTATGCGTTACTATTTATAAAATTTTTATTATGCCGTTTATCTTCATTTTTGCACTTGGTTTTCTGTTAGGTTTTTTAGCTAATATGTGGTACAATGTAAAGCGGAGGGCTTAAAAAAGCATCACTAACGCATCTTACCAAAAAAATTAATTGTATTTTAAGCCATAACTAATACCTTTACGGTATATGCGCGAACAGCATTTAAACCCTGAAATTGAAGGGCAAGATAATACCGATAAAGATATTGAAGCCGTTTTACGCCCCAGCGGCTTTAACGAGTTTAGTGGTCAACATAAAATAGTTGAAAACCTAAAGGTATTTATACAAGCAGCCAAGCAACGTGGCGAAGCATTAGATCACGTTTTGCTACACGGCCCGCCGGGTTTGGGTAAAACTACCTTGGCTAATATTATTGCTAATGAATTACAGGTAAATATTAAAACCACAAGCGGTCCTGTTTTAGAAAAGCCAGGTGATTTGGCTGGTTTGTTAACCAATTTAGATGATAGAGATGTGTTGTTTATTGATGAAATTCATCGTTTAAATACCGTTGTTGAAGAATACCTTTATTCGGCAATGGAAGATTATAAGATTGACATTATGTTGGATAGTGGGCCAAATGCACGCACCGTTCAATTAAGTTTAAATCAGTTTACGCTTATTGGTGCGACTACCCGTTCTGGTTTGTTGTCTTCTCCCTTGCGAGATCGGTTTAGCATAAAATCGAGAATGGATTATTATACGGCCGAAGTTTTGCTTAAAATAATTATTCGTTCGGCAGGTATTTTAAAAACCCCTATTGACGAACAAGGCGCTGTTGAAATTTCGAGGCGCAGCCGTGGCACGCCACGTATAGCAAATGCATTGCTTAGAAGGGTAAGAGATTTTGCTCAAGTAAAAGGCAATGGCACCATTACTTTAGATATTGCTAAGTATGGCCTTGCTGCTTTAAATGTAGATGAGCATGGTTTAGATGAAATGGACAATAGAATACTAAACACTATTATAGAAAAATTTAGTGGTGGCCCAGTTGGCTTAACTACCATTGCAACCGCAGTTGGCGAAGAAGCTGGCACTATTGAAGAAGTTTATGAACCCTTTTTAATAATGCAAGGTTACATTAAGCGTACCCCAAGAGGTCGGGAAGCAACCTTACTTGCCTTTGAACATTTAGGTAAAGCTAAAAAAACGGATGGTAAAACAGGTAGTTTGTTTTAGATTGATACTTTAAATGTATTTAAGTTTTTACTTTCAACTCAAAATTATTGCCATTCCATTTATAATATTGTTTTTTGTATGATGTGAATTTCCTATTGAAATAAACCACATTTCAGCTAAACAATTTTCAACATTTAAAAACACAAAAAAAAATTACGGATTTGTACAAGGTTCATTGTAAGCTTTAAATGCAGCTCCTGTTTCCACTTTAAAACCGCTTTTTAGCTTTATACTATCTTGTGCATTTAAGGTTATAGAATAAGTAGCTTTTACAATGCCATTGGTACTAATAGTGCTGTTTGCTGCTATATTTTCAGTAATTATCGTATTACTTAAATCTAAAATATCATCTTCACAAACCTGTTCATTTGTAATACCTAAGGTTAGTTCCAAATTTTCGGGGCTATGCAAATTGCTCCTTTCCGATACGGAAGAATTTAAAGTAGTATACATTCTATTGGTTTGGCCGGTTGTAAACATAGCTTGGCACGGTGTGGCGTAATCCATGTGGTTGGTTATATTATCTAAAGAATTACATTGAAAAGAAGTGTTTATACATGCTGATCTTTCTGGTAAAGTGTTCCCAATGGTATTGGGTGTATCTTCAAGGCCATCATCTTCATCACACAGCTGTTCATCTGGGCCCCAAATATGGTATAAATTTAACCAATGGCCAACTTCGTGCGCAACCATATAGTACCATTCATTATACAAAAAATTATGCCTTCCAAAAGCCCAATAAGCCAATACAATGCCATCTAAATAAGCTTTATCTGGCTCGTTTACCAAATATGGAAAAGTAGCAAAACCAGAGGAATTGCTATTTGCAAAAGGTTGCCTAACAATGTATAAATTTAAATATTTATCGCGAGGCCAATGATATTCAAATCGCATACCTGCTTTACTACCATTTTCGGTAAAAAACCTACTTTGATGCCGTACAATGCCATTTGTTGGGTTTCCATCTGGATCAAACTTTGCCAACACAAATTCAATTTTAGTGTCTGTTTTAAGGCTGTCAAAATCTGGATGTATAAAGCCGTTATTTTGAGTGTTGGCTCTCATTCCATCATTTAAATCGTTAACACCATCGGTAACTGCTGAATTACTAATGTTTTCGTAGCCATAATTATGTACGATGTGAACAACCATAGGAATGGTATAAGTAGCTGAGTTATTTTTATAGTTAATGTTTTGTCGTTTCTGTAACATTTTATAGGCCTCATTTTCTGTAGGTTTTAAATGAGGGTTTTCGGCAAGAAATTCTTTATTATATTGATCAACACCGCAGTTAGTTTTGGTGGTCAACTTATCATTGGCAAAACTAAGGTTAGGCAATAACAAAACCTCACCTGTTAAATAAAACAGCATAATTAAAGTTGGTAAAACATTCATAATGTTATCGTTCAATTTAAAATTTAGGTCGTTGTTCTCCTTTAAAATAAGTTTTTCTCTTTAAATAATTGTATTGCAAATTGATGCGTTAATATTAATAGGTAGTTATGATGAACAAATGTTTGTCAAAATTATATTACCCGAAATAAAGCATCATTAATGTATTTCCAAAAGTAATCTTTCTATTTTTAATAGTAAAATACTACAAACTTACAAAAGTATTCATAAATACATTTGCGTAATAGCTAATATATAATACAATTAAAGTTATACCTTTCAATTAATGTATAACAAAAAATTATCCTAAAGAGGGCTTAATTAAAAAGCTTTTGTTAAAATTTTGATGCAAAAATATTACTTTATTAGCACCAATAAATGTTTCAATTTTGTTAAATTTGAAGTAGAAATTTTTCTAAAATTAAAATAAATTAACATTACAATATCATATTTTCTAACAATAAGTATTATTTTTTAAAATGTTTTTTGATTACCGTAATCGAAACGAGTTCACAGAACATTAGATAACTATTTTTTTTTTTAAAAAATTAGTTTAAGTTTGCACTCCAATTAGTCAAATATGCTACATAAAAAATCTCCTCAAAGGCAATTACATAAGTGTTTACAATCGTTTGGCAGCTAAAGTCATTAAACCGACATTTATTAAAATTTATATTTATGAAAACAAATTTTGACTTAGAAAGATCTAAGTTTAACTTAGCTTGCAAAGCAATGCTTTGCCTTACCGTTGCAATGTTATGTTTTAACATTGCTTCATTTTCCAACTCCGTAAAAGTGTATAACAATACCGAGTGTACAATGGAAGTTTTTTGTGATGAAGCTTCTTTAGGTACTGGTGTATTTTATATGGGCGAATTGCAGCCCGGCCAACGTTTTACGATTTATCCAACTGCCATATTTGGTGAAGTTTTTTGCAAAAACAAACGTACAGGTAATTATGTAAAAGGCATAGAGTTTTACTACGGCCATTTTGATTTGTACGTAAACAAAGGATGCTCTGAAGACAGACCAGAAGAAAATCCATCAACACCTGACAATACAGCGCAATGCGATGATCCAGCATTTGCCCCTTGCATTAATACTAATGTATTAGACTTTTCGCAAGATGGAATTGATTGGGGACTTAATGACATAGGAGGCTCTTACACAGTAGGTGAGCAAACATTTGATATTAGTGTTAACGATGCTGATGGAATATTTGCCGCATACCAAGCAGTTCAAGCTGACTCAGATGATGAAGGCAGTTACGAAAACAATACCGGTATTGCTATCGGTATAAACCCGCACACAACTGATGATGTGATTGAGATTAACTACAATTTATCATTAGTATCAGATTATGTAGCATTTACAATTAGAGATTTAGATAAAAAATATAAAGAAAATTCGCAACAAATAGAAGAAGTTTGTGTTTTTGGATATTTAGATGGTGTTGAAATTTTACCAACCATTACTTCCTTATGTGGAAGTGTTAAAATAAATGGCAATTGTGCTGTAGCAACAACTAACTCTATTTACGGAGAAGATGAAAGCATTAGAGTTGTTTTTGAAACTTGTATTAACGAAATAAAAATAGTTTACGGTAATGCCGTAGGTGCAGCAAACAACCCAACCTACTCAAGAATTTTTATTGGTGATGATATCGGTTTTGGTACTGCTGTTTGTACAGATGATTGTAAGATATGTACTGCCGAAGCAACAGCTATTACTTTAAATAGTGATAGCAATGAAGTTGTATGTACCAATAGTAATACACCAATTAATGTAGAAGCAGTTGGCGGAAACGGTGAAAACTCAGCTTGGGTAATTACCGATCAACAAACTAATATTATTAGTACTACAGATGTACCACCATTTACTTTTAATGAAGTAGGTAATTACATAATATGGTTTTTAAACTGGGATGGTGATTTAAGTGCTGCACCAGTAATTGGTGCTAACGCTGGAGAAATTGTTGGAGCTTCAACTTGTGCCGCTCTTTCAAACCCAATAGAAATTAGTGTTGAAGAATGTTGTACTGCCGAAGCAGCGGTATTAGTATTAGATGAAGCTATTGGCAATAGTAACGGCGATGTATGTGCCAATAGTGATACCCCTATAAATGTAACAATTAGCGGTGGAAACGGTGAAAACTCAGCTTGGGTAGTTACCGATCAACAAACTAATATTATAAGTACTACAGATGTACCACCATTTACTTTTAATGAAGTAGGTAATTACATAATATGGTTTTTAAACTGGGATGGTGATTTAAGTGCTGCACCAGTAATTGGTGCTAATGCTGGAGACATTGTTGGAGCTTCAACTTGTGCAATTCTTTCAAACCCAATAGAAGTTAGTGTTGTAGAATGTTGTACTGCCGAAGCTACAACCATTACTTTAAATAGTGATAGCAATGAGGTTGTATGTGCCAATACTGATACACCAATTAATGTAACAACTAATGGTGGAAACGGTGAAAACTCAGCTTGGGTAATTACCGATCAACAAACTAATATTATTAGTACTACAGATGTACCACCATTTACATTTAATGAAGTAGGTGATTACATAATATGGTTTTTAAACTGGGATGGTGATTTAAGCGCTGTACCAGCAATAGGTGCTAATGCCGGAGATATTGTTGGAGCCTCAACCTGTGCAATTCTTTCAAACCCAATAGAAATTAATGTTGTAGAATGTTGTACTGCCGCAGCAGCGGTAATTTCGGTAACAGGTGGTGCCGAAATGTTAGATGTATGTGTAAATGATGAAGACTTAACCACTATTACTTTTACCTTAGATGAGCCTGGTAACGGTGAAAATTCGGCATGGGTAATTACTGATGAAAATAATATTATTAAATCAGTAGCAACTGATATTCCTTCATTAGATTTATATGGAACAGATTTAGGTACCATGAAAATTTGGTATCTAAATTGGGATGGTGATTTAAGTGCTGCCCCAAACCCTGGTGAAGATGCTGCTGCAATTGTTACAAATTCTATATGTGCCGTATTATCAAACCCAGTTACAATTATAAAAGACTGTTGTTGTCCTTATTTCATTGAATTTACAGAAGATAACTTAAATTGTGATAGGGGTAATTTAAGAATAAAACCTAAATTATCAGTTGACCCATCTTTAATATTAGATGATGGCACATTAATATGTAATAATAATTTAGATTTAATAAGTTGCTCTCAAAATCCAACAATTTTTGATAGTAATGACAATATTGTAAGTAACCCTGTTACTGTTGCAGGAGATTATAGCGCTACTATTGACTGCACTTGTGCACCAGATGTAAGTTTTACCTTAACACAAGAAAAATTAGATGAGTGTAATAATGCAATACCTATTGTTGCACCAGTATTAACAGTTATGGATATTGCTGACGCTACTGCTACCTTAACCTATGTTTTTGATGGGCCAGTAACTATTGAATTTAGAAAAGATGGTGATTTAGCTTTCGAAGGATTTCAATCAGAGCTTGGTATGGCATTTTTAGCAGGTTTAGAGCCTTGCACTTCTTACGATTTTAGATCAAAAGTAGATAATGGTAATGACGGCGTAGTTATTAGTAGCGTTCAAACTTTTACTACTACAGGTTGTAGAAATATTAATATTGGTAATGTTAATTTAAGAAGTTTAAATGTAAGAGCAACTACAGCAGTTTTAAGTTGGGATAATATGCCAGGTTGTATTTATACTTTCTACTACAGAGTTGAAGGAGGAAATGAGTGGCTTAACTACAATACTTCTATTCCATTTGTAGTATTATTTGGCTTAAACCCTTGTACTAATTATGAGTGGGCATTAAAAATTAGTGACGAAAATGTTGAATCTGAAATCAGCGCTGCTCAATTAATATCAACAACCTGTCAAGGTACTAGGTTAAGTAACCCTAATGCTACCGATATTAAAATTGGTAATTTAACCGATTTACAAAATATTGAACTTGACTTATACCTTAACCCAAGTGCAGCTACTTTAACTATTGACTATATGGGTTTACCAGTTAATAGTGCAAGTATTTACGCAGCAAACGGGCAATTAGTTGAAGCCTTAACCATTAGCAATAATGGGCTAAACACAATTGATGTTAACAAATTAGATGCTGGTGTATACATTTTAGTTTCTAATTTAGATGCCGGATTGGCTAAAAATAAATTTGTGATTAGTAAGTAATTCGTAAACTTTTAATTACAATAAAAAGCGGTTGGGCATTTGCCTAACCGCTTTTTTTATGTCTTAAAAAAACACTTAAAAAAATAAGTATAAATAGGGTTATACCAATTTAAATTTAAGATGTTGAACATTTTTTGACTTTGACTGAACGAAAAATCAAAAAAATAGCTGTAAACAACATTATGGTAAGGCTTTTAAATGATGCTTTTTTGGAGAAAAGGCAAGGTAGAAGATGATTTTTTTAACTGTTATTAGATACGCTTTAAAACCTATCTAAAATTTCAGCAGAAATAGCTTGACTATAAAAAGGCTCTTTTTGTTTATCCACTTCAATATATTTCCATAAATAATTTGAGCCATATTTACTAGTAGTGATAAAGAAAAATAAGCATCTTTTATTATTACTAATTATAGCATCTGGTGTATCATAACTTAGTTCAAATTTTAATCCATCCATCAATTACGTAGCGTTATCCCAAACAATTAATATAACATCGCCAGAACAATAAATCTTACAGTAATACTCATTTTTATATTCAAGTATTTCACCTATCAACTCTATTTTATCTAAATTAATTTGCTTATAAACACCAGCAATATTTTGCTTTTTTAAAGCCAACTTATAATCTTTTGCACATCTATTTGCAAACTGTTTTGTTGCTCTTAATTCTACCAGTTCGTCAAACCGTTTATCATTTAGGGTTTCAATATAAAATTCAATATCATCTTTAATTGGGTTATGCAGCCGTTCTGGGGTGCTTACAGCAACAGGCTTTATGGTATTTAATGGTTTTTATTTATTACTATTACAGCCAATAAAAAATACAAATAACAAAACGCCTAATAGGCATCCTAAAAAAACACCAAAAAAATTCTTTTTAAATTTTAGATAAAAAAATAAAATTAAGTTAGGTAAATATTCTTTTTCTAATTAATAGCCAGCAGCCAATACTTCTGCAATATGCATAGTTTTAAACGTAAAGCCTTGTTTTTTAATGTAAGCTTCTAAATGCATTAAACAACTTACATCGGTAGAAATAATATAATCAGCACCCGATTTTTCAACAGCATTAAGCTTATGCGCTAACATTGCAGTTGCTATAGGCTCGTATTTTACAGAAAAAGTACCGCCAAAACCACAACAGGTTTCCCCATCGTTTAGAGGGATCATTTCTAAGCCTTCTACTAATTTTAATAAATTATGAGGTTGCGTTTTAATGTTACACTCTCTTAAAGCGCTGCAACTATCATGGTAAGTTGCTTTTACCTCTAAAGTTGGTTTTAAGTTTGCGGTAGTAGTAAATTTTTCTACAAACTCAGTAAATTCAAAAATTTTTGCAGATAAGTTTTCGGCTGAATTCAGTTGATCTTTAGAGGTAAATAATTTGTTGTAATTATTTCTAACAAAACCCACGCAAGATGCTGAAGGAACAACTATTAGATTGGCATCGTTGAAATCAGCTATAAATTTTTGGGCAACAGCAGTAGCGTCTTTCCACAAGCCAGCATTAAATGCAGGTTGCCCACAACAAGTTTGATTGGAGTTATAATTTATAGTGCAGCCAAGTTTTTCTAACACTTTTACCATACTAAAACCAACTTCTGGGTATAGCTGATCAATAAAGCACGGTATAAAAATGTCAACGTTCAATTATAATAATTAAAAAATTAAAATTATGAAGTAGGGTTTTTCATAACCACTACTTCATAATTAAATTTATATAAACTAATTTTTCGCACGATCCTATGCAAATATCGCCATATCATCTAACACCTTCATTACTGCTTTAACGTGCTCGCTCGAGGTATTGAGTAACGCTTGCTCATCATCGTGCAATTTAACGTCAATAATTTTTTCAATACCGTTTTTACCTAATTGAACTGGTACGCCTAAAAATACATCGTTTTGGCCATACTCACCAGTTAACCAAGCTGCTGCCGGAAAAATTCTGTTTTCGTTTTTTACAATGGCTTCTGCCATTTGCGCTGCAGCTGTACCCGGTGCATACCAAGCCGATGTACCCATTAATTTAACCAATTCTCCTCCACCTTTTTTGGTGCGCTCAACAATGGCGGTTAATCTTTCTTCGCTTATTAAAGAAGTTACTGGTATACCTGCTACAGAAGTAAACCGTGGCAATGGTACCATTGTGTCTCCGTGTCCACCAAGCAATAATGCCTGAATTTCTTTAACTGATACGCCTAATTCCATACCAATAAAGGCTTTGTAACGGCTTATATCTAAAATGCCGGCCATACCCATTACCTCATTTGGTTTTTTCTTTGAAGCCAAAAAAGCGGTGTAAGTCATTACATCTAAAGGGTTGGCTACTACAATAATTTTTGCATTTGGCGAAGCGGCTACAGAAGCTTCCGTAACTGACTTTACAATTTTTGCATTGGTAGAAATTAAATCATCACGGCTCATACCTGGTTTACGTGGTATACCGCTGGTAATAATAATTACTTCTGAACCTTCGGTAGCTGCATAATTATTAGTTACGCCTTTTACCAATGTGCTATAGCCATCAATTGGTGCACGTTGGCACATATCTAAGGCTTTACCTTCGGCAACACCTTCTTTAATGTCTAACAAAACTACTTCGTTTACAAAATCGCGCTGTGCTAAGGCTTGCGCACAAGTGGCCCCAACATTACCGGCACCTATTACTGATATTCTCATTAAATTTAAGTTAAATTGCTTTTATAAAAGATATGCAAATATACGGTTTTCATTAACTTTTATAGCTACTGCATTTTATATAAACCGTTAAATTTCTATTCATTAAAAAATTCTATTAAAGTAGTTTTTTTATAACCAATATCTTTTAATACATCAGCAATTATGTTAGCTACTTTTTTAGTTGGATAATCACCCAAATAATATACCTTATTATCTTCTTTTATAATGCTGCTTAAACTGCCATACGGTCTCAACAAACTTTGTTCTTCTTCATTTAAAAAACCTAAGTTTATTTTATAAACGTTTCTAACACCAGCTCTACTAATTTTTGGCGTTTCTCCTGCTGCCATAATGTTTAGTAAATTAAATTGGGTTAATCCTCTTTCTTTCAACTGTTCAATTACCGTTTCTGCTTCTTTTTGAAATAGATAATTCCCCATGAAGTAATACTCTGTATCATCATCAAAATAACCAATTTTAAGCTTGCCAACATCTTTAAAAACAGCTTTAAGCACCTCAGGGTTTTCTACTAATTTTAATCTTATTTGAAAAATACCGTTTGGATTAGTGCTAACCCTAGTTTTCACTTCTACCTTTTTTACATTTTCATTTATTGCTTCTTTAGCTTCGGACAAGTAAATTTCTGAGTATGGGGTCAATCTTTTATCATGTTCAAATTTCACAACCGTACCATTGCTCAAGCCTCTTTCTTTTAAAATAGCAACGTTTTTTTTTGCCAATGCTGTTGTTTGAAATTCACCAATATAATAAACACCTTTTCCGTTTGGAGCTATTTCGCTAAAGCCAGCACCAATATCTTGAAAGGCTTTAAAATAAATTTCGGGGTTGCTTACTTGTGGCAACTGAATACGGTAAAAAAGTGTTTGATCTACTTTTTTGGCAGCAGTATTTTTTTTCTTTGTTGCTAATTTTTTTTTAACAATTGGAGGCAAGTTTTTGTACATCGTTAAAGCAACCTGTTCAGCATCTTTTAAGTCCACCACCGTAGGCGGTTTTGTAAAACCTCTTGCCTTTATTTTGGGTATTAATGTTTTTGCTTTTTCTTCATCATCAAAAAAACCAAGAAAATAATACCATTGTTCGTTAGGTAGTTTTTTATGGTCAACCGTACCTAAATCTTTCAATATATATTCATAAATTTCGGGGTTGGTTACTTTTGGTAATATTAAAATAAACTCACCATTATCAACTGAACTATCTTTTATTTGTTTTGGCCTATTTGTTAATTTGGCGTCCTCAACTTTAATATAGTTTTTTTCAGCACTTGGTATATTCTTCTTTTTTTCAGTTGACGGCCTTGTTGGGAAAGCATTGTTCGAATTTTCTTTTTGTTGTTGTTTTTTGTTAGATGCTTTTTTAACACCAACAGTTTCGGCTACTATTTTCTTTTCGCTTTCCTTTTGTGGTGCAGGTTTCTTTTCTTTTTTTGAAATTATAGGCGGTATCCATTTTTTAAAAAGCGTAATTTTAGTAGTAGTTATACCAGCTCTATTTAAAGCATTATTTACATATTTTGCCCTACTTATATTTTTAAAATCTCCAAGAAACTGTTTTTTCTTACCTTTTATCTGAACAGTTTTAAGTTTGCCATAAGTATTAAAAAGATCTTCGTAGGCTGTTAAATCTTCAACTTTTAAAATTTTTATTTTAAAATGACTGCTTTTAACCGCTTTAAGATAAACCGTATCAATTTGTAAAGTATTAGCAGCCTTTTGTGCTTGTGAAACATTAAAAAATGCCACATTAACTAAGGCTGCTAATACCCAATAAATCAAAAAAGGTCGTATAAAATTCATTTTCTAAAAAACACGATTTTACGAATCATCATTTTCTAAAAAAGGATATCTGTAATCTAACGGCGGATCAAAGGTTTCTTTAACTGTTCTGGCAGAAACCCATCTTAATAAATTTAATTTTGAACCCGCTTTATCGTTTGTACCAGAAGCTCTTGCGCCACCAAATGGTTGCTGACCAACAACTGCGCCAGTAGGTTTGTCGTTAATATAAAAGTTGCCAGCAGCATGTTTTAATTTGTTAGCGGCCAAAGTAACAGCCGCTCTATCGGTTGCTAAAATGCTACCAGTTAATGCATAAGGGCTGGTGTTGTTTAGCAAATCGAGTGTTGCTTCAAATTCTTTTTCATCATACACGTAAATGGTTAATACTGGGCCAAAAATTTCTTCGCACATGGTTTTATATTGCGCATCTTTTACCAAAATAACCGTTGGTTCAATAAAATAACCTTTTGCTTTATCATAATTTCCACCAATTAATATTTCGGCATCGGCATCTTTTTTAGCACCATCAATATAAGCAGCAATTTTATCAAAAGCAGTTTCATCAATTACAGCATTTATAAAATTACCAAAATCTTCAACCGTACCCATTTTAAAAGATGCAATATCGGTGAGTAGCTTATCTTTTACTTTTGGCCAAATACTATTAGGCACATAAGCCCGTGAAGCTGCCGAACATTTTTGCCCTTGATATTCAAAAGCACCTCTTGCCAAAGCGGTAGCCGTTACAATTGGGTCGGCAGAAGCGTGCGCTATTACAAAATCTTTACCACCAGTTTCGCCTACTATACGTGGGTAAGTTTTGTACACATCAATGTTTTGCCCAATAGTTTTCCATAAATGCTTAAAAACTCCGGTAGAACCTGTAAAATGCAAGCCAGCAAAATCTGGATGGTTAAATATTACTTCGCCAGCAGTTGGGCCATCAACGTAAATTAGGTTGATTACGCCATCGGGCAGGCCAGCTTTTTTAAGCAGTTGCATTATAAAGTGTGCAGAGTAAATGGCAGAATCGGCACATTTCCAAACTACAGTATTGCCCAACATTGCCATACAAGTGCTTAAATTACCAGCAATAGCAGTAAAGTTGAAAGGCGAAATAGCAAAAGTAAAACCTTCTAAG
>Ga0209185_1000435_pt1 | contig 49746 bp, 35 predicted proteins | sample SidtaG_2_FD_187425 | JGI IMG/M metagenome (GOLD analysis project Ga0209185, IMG submission 187425) | Marine algal microbial communities from Sidmouth, United Kingdom - Sidmouth_Asex2 metaG (SPAdes) (version 2) | ecosystem: Host-associated > Algae > Red algae > Unclassified | place: Sidmouth... | reverse complement strand
TTTTTCAAAAGCTTTATTCCACGATAATACGGCTGACTTGATGGTTGGTCTTAAATCTTGTGGAGTTGTATTTTCTATCCACCAGGTGATTGGCTTAATGGGTTCGGATAAGGCTGCATCGGGGTCTTTCTTTTCTAAGTTCCAACGATGAATTACATCTCTATAAGGTGCTGAACTCGTTGAGGTCAAATCTGTTACTTTATCCATAAAATACCCGACTCTTCCGTCATCTCGTCTTGGTTTATAGCCATTTTTAGGTACTTCTATAAAAGTGTGTTGATAGGTAATTGTGATGTATCGAGCATCGGTGATTTCTGCGCCCCCTCTGACTCTTGGCATGGCATTTTCATAGACGTAATCCACGACTATTTCTGTATTTTCGGGATAATTTCGGATGGCTCGGTACTTTGTTTTGTCCTTGCTCATTTTCCCCAAATTAAAGGCTTTGTTGGCATTGGGTCCCGATGGTGGAGTTGGTTTGATGGCAGCTATCTTTTCGGATAAAAAGAGGTCATCTGCTTTAATGTAGTAGATTTTTTCTTTTTCATCTGTTTTTTCGATTTTAGTACTCACCATGATTGCTTCTGTAATGTTGGCGTCGGCTGCTCGACTAATGGCGTTCTCTTCGTCAAAATAGAAACTTGTATTTTGGGTTACAAACTCAATTCTATCGTAGTGTTTGCGGATGGTAAAGACTTTGTTTTCTCGAAAGACGCCTCGTACATGAAATGTCCAGATTGGCCCATTTTCGGTGTAACTAAAGTAAATGAAATCTTTGTCTAATTGATCTTCTCGAATGCCTAAATAAGCCGAACCATTCGTTGTGTCTTGATACATCGTGAATAGTCCGTCTTGTTTGACACACGTTTTCAATAAGTCTTTCTTATCTTTTTTCTCGTCGTCTTTTTTGGCTTCGGTTTTGTCTTTTTTCTTGGCTTTCCTTGCCTTTTTGTTTTGTGCGGTGGCTTGCCCAATATTGCAACAGAGCAAAATACAGCAAATCCATAAGATTTTTTTCATGATTAATGTGGGTTTAAAAGAGTTAATGGGTTCTTTTTGCAGAGACGATTTTTAAATTTATTTAGCGTTGAGACCGTGTACAATAGACCTGATAGTAGCGGTTGGAAGACTGCGTTGGCGATTGAATGGCTTTTCGCAGAATGTAGTGCGAAAAATGCAAGGCATCTTAGAGATGCCATCCATTAGCGGATAGCAGGACTTGACGTAACGACGAAGCAATTCACCGTTCTCTCCTAATAAAACTCACAAAAATTGTAATGCAAGTTGTCTATTTCAGAAAATTAGGGAAAATTTGGGAATTTCTCTTTGATTTTTAGAAAGGTTAACTTGAAATTAACATCCTTTAAGTTCTTAGACCTATTATTTTTATTTTTTTGGAGCGCATGGTTTGTCTTTTTTTATGACGTTCAGTCCTGCTGTCCGTTCTTATGGTGGCTTGCCTACGCTGCGGGCAGACACATCTGCCCCTACATCGCCACCATACCACTACCATCAGGGCTATTTTGGATGGACAGTACATGTTCAAAAAATGTTTTATTTTTGCAGCATATATGGACTTAAACGACTTATTAGAACTCTATACTGTTGATCCCCGCACAGCAGAAATAGTGGATAAACTGCATCAAAGTGCAGCTCCTCGTATTTATTTACAAGGTTTAGCGGGTTCTTTGGATGCTTTTCTTTGTTCTGCTATTTTTAAGAAAAGACCACAGCCACACCTTTATGTTTTGCCCAATAAAGAACAGGCGGCTTATTTTCAGAATGACCTTAAAAATATTTTGAAGAAAAAGGATATTTTATTTTTTCCTGATTCTTTTAAAAAAACGGGACAATTTGGGGAAGTAAACAAAAGCAATGTTTTGTTGAGAACCGAAACATTGGGTCGTTTGCTCAATAGCGTTACGACGGGGGAATTGATGGTAACGTATCCTGAAGCTTTGTTTGAAAAGGTGGTCAATACGGCTGTTCTCTCTGAAAACACATTGCATATTAAGCTCAATGAGTCGTTAGATACGGCTTTCATCATTGAGTTATTGGTGGAATATGGATTTGAGCATGCAGACTTTGTGTATGAGCCTGGGCAGTTTTCCATACGTGGGGGAATTATTGATATTTATTCTTTTGGGAATGAAAAGCCTTATCGTGTAGAACTTTTTGATGATGAAGTAGAATCTATCCGTATTTTTGATCCAATCACCCAACTTTCTGATAAAAAGATTTCCCAAGTTACAATCGTTCCCAACATCAATGCCCATTTTGAAAGTAGGGAAAAAACTTCTTTGTTGCAATTACTTCCCGAACAAACAACGTTTTGGTTTAAAGATTTTGAAGGATTTGAAGCCAAAATTCAATCTTTGACGGAAGAAGCAAAAGCCCTTGTTTCTCAAGTAGAGAATCCAGAAAATTTACCTGACCATTCTTTTTTTAAAGGTAATTTTGAAGAAGCTTTTGTCAAATTAGCGGATTTACAAAAAGATATAGCAAAATTTGGTGTTGTTGAATTTGGGCATCAGAGTTATTTGAATGGAGAAAATTGGACATACCAAATAGTGCCACAACCGCCTTTTAATAAGAATTTTGAATTGTTGATTGAGGAATTTCAAAAAAACACTAAAAATCGTTTTCTCAATTTCATTTTTACGGACAATTCTCGTCAAGTTAAACGTTTCCAACATATTTTTCAAGACTTGGGTGCGGATATAGAATACAATCCCGTACAAACTGCCTTGCATGAAGGATTTATTGACAAGGATTTAAAATTAGCTTGTTATACGGATCATCAGATTTTTGACCGTTTTTATAAGTATAAAATCAAGCAATCTTATTCTAAAAGAAATTCTGTTTCGATTAAATTGTTAAATGAATTGAATCGAGGGGATTTTGTGACGCATATAGATCACGGTGTTGGTAAATTTATGGGTCTACAAAAATTGACAGTCAATGATAAAACTCAAGAGACGGTTCGCATAGAATATAAAGATGGAGATATGCTTTTTGTCGGCATTCACTCCTTACATAAGATTGCAAAATATATCGGTCAAGATGGTCGCAAGCCAAAGATTTTTAAATTAGGCTCAAATGCTTGGGCAAATCTTAAACGCAAGACTAAGAGTAAAATCAAAGATATTGCGAAAGACCTTATTGTTTTGTATGCGAAACGAAAAGCCTCAACAGGTCATGCTTTTGCGCCCGATAGTTTTTTGCAAACAGAATTAGAAGCCTCTTTTATTTATGAAGATACACCCGATCAATTAAAAGCGACGCAAGATGTAAAAGCGGATATGGAAGCGATTTATCCTATGGATCGTTTGGTTTGTGGAGATGTGGGTTTTGGTAAAACGGAAATCGCCATTCGAGCAACAGCCAAAGCATTGGCTGATAATAAGCAAGTGGCGATTTTAGTGCCAACGACTATTTTGGTGATGCAGCACTTTAAGACTTTTACAGAACGACTTAAAGATTTTCCTTGTAAGGTCGATTTTCTCAATCGTTTTAAAACAGCCAAACAAAAAAAAGAAACTATAGAAAAACTGAAAACAGGTGAAGTAGATGTAATTATTGGGACACATGCTTTGACGAGTAAAAGTGTTGCCTTTAAGGATTTGGGCTTATTGGTGATTGATGAGGAACAAAAGTTTGGTGTGGCAGTAAAGGAGAAATTGCGGAATATGAAAGTGAATGTCGATACGCTCACTTTGACGGCTACACCGATTCCCCGTACCTTACAGTTTTCGTTGATGAGTGCGAGAGATCTGTCGATTATCCGTACACCGCCTCCGAACCGACAGCCTATTCATACAGAGTTGATGACGTTCAAAGCCGAGAAGATACGTGATGCGATTTATTATGAAATTTATCGAGGTGGACAGGTATTTTTTATTCACAATCGGGTAAAGGATATTCAAGATATGGCGGCAATGATTCAAAAACATTGTCCTGATTTAGATATTGGGGTGGCGCATGGGCAGCTCGATAATAAGAAGTTGGAAGAACAAATGATCAAGTTTGAAAAACGAACTTATGACGTTTTGCTTTGTACCAATATCGTCGAATCGGGTTTGGATATTCCCAATGCCAATACGATTATTATTAACAATGCCCATTGGTTTGGACTGAGTGATTTACACCAATTGCGTGGGCGTGTTGGACGTTCCAATCAAAAGGCTTTTTGTTATTTAATTAGTCCACCTGTTCACTCTTTACCTGAAGATTCTAAAAAACGTTTGACGACGATTAAGCAGTTTGCAGACTTGGGAAGTGGCTTTAATATTGCAATGAAGGATTTGGATATTCGTGGAGCTGGTAATTTATTGGGTGGCGAACAAAGTGGCTTTATTGCGGATATTGGTTTTGAGACGTATCAGAAAATATTGACGGAAGCCATTCAAGAATTGAAGGAAAGCGACTTTAAGGAAGTTTTCAAAGATCAATTTGATAAGGAAAAGAAATTTGTGAAAGACTGTCAGGTGGAAACCGATTTGGACATGCTGATTCCGACGTATTATGTCAATAGCACCAATGAACGTTTGCTGTTATATCAAGAACTAAATAATATTGAAGTCGAAGAAGATTTGCAGGAATTTAAGAAACGGTTGGTGGATCGTTTTGGTCCAATTTCGTTGGAGGTCAATGAGTTGTTGTATGGGGTGCGTTTGAAATGGGTAGCGACTCGTTTGGGTTTTGAACGCATCATTATTAAAAGTGGGAAAATGCGTTGTTATTTTGTAGAAAATCGAGAGTCCCTTTATTATAAATCGCCTATTTTCTTGAGTGTGTTGAACCATATTCAGTCTTCTGCGAATAAACGTAAAAGCCAATTGAAACAAACGCCTAAGAGTCTTATTCTGATTATTGAAAGAGTTGCTGCTTTGAAGGAAGCGAGAAAGGTTTTGTCGGAGATTGAAGAAGCGATTTCGGGGAAGTTGGTTTAAGTAGTTTTTGTGGTTTTTGTGGTTTTTGTGGTTTTTGTGGTTTTTGTGGTTTGAAATACCATTTACCATTTACTATTTACCTTTTACCATTTATTTTCAACTAAAAAGAGGTTCTGACCATCCAAAATAGACCTGATGGTAGTGTTATAGCAATTTGGTTTTTGTGGTTTAAGTAGTTTTTGTCGTTTTTGTGGTTGTTTTTCCTTGTTAGAGAGGTTAATATTGCTATAGTAGCGGACAGCAGGCCCATGCTTTGCGACGAAGTGACTAACCGTTCTCTCCTTGAAATCAATTAAATAATAAAAATTCATATATATTTCCTTTTCGCTTGCATTTTTGTAGAAATACATTGTATTCATGTATGCAACATTCCTTACCTTTGCGGCTATGAAAAATGTAGCAGATCATTTTAAACAAGTTATCGCTCACTGTAAAGAGTATGGATTTATCTTTCAATCAAGCGAAATTTATGATGGATTAAGTGCCGTCTATGACTATGGACCGAATGGGGTCGAGTTAAAAAATAATATCAAGGAGTATTGGTGGACCGCTATGGTCAAACTTCATGAGAATATTGTGGGATTGGATTCCGCTATTTTTATGCACCCTAAGATTTGGAAAGCGTCGGGACACGTTGATGCTTTTAATGATCCAATGATTGATAATAAGACTTCTAAAAAAAGATACCGTGCCGACCAATTGGTGGAAGGCTATATGGATAAGTTGGAGGCGAAGATGGATAAGGAGGTCAAAAAGGCTGCAAAGCGATTCGGAGATGCTTTTGATGAGGCTGAATTTAGAAAAACCAACGCTCGTGTCTTGGCAAATGCAGAAAAGCACGAAACGGCTCGTAAGCGATTGGCAACGGCTATGTCTGCCAATGATATGGACGATATGAAAGCCATGATTCAGGAATATGAGATTGCTTGTCCTGAAAGTGGCTCCAGGGAATGGACGGAAGTGCGTCAATTCAATTTGATGTTTTCAACACAAATGGGTGCTTTGGCGGATGGTTCAAGTAAAATTTACCTTCGTCCTGAAACGGCTCAAGGGATTTTTGTCAATTTCTTGAATGTGCAAAAAACAACTCGACAAAAAATTCCTTTTGGTATCGCCCAAATTGGGAAGGCTTTTAGAAATGAGATTGTCGCTCGTCAGTTTATTTTCCGTATGCGAGAGTTTGAACAGATGGAGTTACAGTTCTTTATTCGTCCTGGCACAGAAATGGAGTGGTACAAATATTGGAAAGAAAAGCGTATGCAATGGCATCAAGCGATTCATCCTGCTTCAAGCTTGCGTTTCCACGACCATGACAATTTAGCGCATTATGCTAATGCTGCTTTGGATATTGAGTTTAAGTTTCCTTTTGGTTTCAAAGAATTAGAGGGTGTTCACTCTCGTACCGATTTTGATTTGAAAAGCCATCAAGAATTATCGGGTAAGAAATTACAATATTTCGATCCAGAATTGAACGAAAGCTATGTGCCTTACGTCTTAGAAACTTCGATTGGAGTTGATAGAATGTTTTTGGCGACAGTGAGTAATGCGTTGGTTGAAGAAGAAGTGCCTGATGCAAAAGGTGGAACAGCGATGCGCTCGGTGATGCAAATTCACCCTGCTTTGTCTCCCGTAAAAGTAGCGATTTTGCCACTTTTAAAGAACAAAGAACCTTTGACAACAAAGGCTCGTGCGATTTTTGAGCAACTAAAATTTGGGCGCAACTGCCAGTACGATGAAAAAGATGCGATTGGTAAACGTTACCGTCGTCAAGATGCGATTGGTACGCCTTATTGTGTGACCGTCGATTTTGATACCTTAGAAGATAATACCGTCACCCTTCGAGAGCGTGATACAATGAAACAAGAGCGCATTCCGATTGCTGGTTTGGAAGCAGCTATTGCGGATAAACTTGATTTTAAAAAGCTATTTATTTAGTTTTTGTGGTTTAAGTAGTTTTTGTGGTTTTCTAACCATATGACTTTTTTAGTGCCATAGTTTTCATTTCGACTCTGCTCAATGAACAGGTGCTACGTTTTCTGTGGTTTTATCACTACAAAAACTACATAAACCATACAAACTACTTAAACTAAAATAAGGAGAGAATGGTTTGTCTTTCATTGCAATTTATGGTCCCGCTATTCGTTATTATAGTGGCGATTGACCGTAAAGAACAGCTCCTACCATAAGTAGGCAAATGGCACAGTTTTTGGGTAAGTAGAAGTCAGTACCTACCGCCACTATACCACTACTATCGGGTCTATTTTGGACGGACAGCGGCTTTATTTTACTAAAACATTGATTATGTTTTGTTTATAATTTAATTAAAAATAAATATAACCAATAGCAATAAAAAAAATCATTAAAACTGATAAAAAAAGAAATAAAATCTTGTTTTTATATGTAATTCTCAGGAATTTGCATTAATTTTAGGCATTATTAGCATTAAGTGTAGGTTTAGAATGGTATAAGGAATAATATAAGAAATGTGAATCAACCATTCAATCCACACTCAATTAAACTTGTATTTATAAATTAATTTAAAGTTATTATTATGGCGACATTAAGCGACAAAGAAAAGGCTCTTCAGTTAACATTAGAGAAGTTAAACAAGTTACATGGTAAGGGTAGTGTTATGAAAATGGGCGATTCTACAGCTGTAGAAGCAGATGTAATCGGCTCAGGTTCTTTAGGTTTAGATATTGGCTTAGGTATCAATGGTTATCCACGAGGGAGAGTTGTTGAAATTTATGGTCAAGAATCATCAGGAAAAACGACTTTGGCAATTCATGCGATTGCAGAATGTCAAAAAGCAGGTGGTTTGGCAGCTTTTATTGATGCAGAGCATGCATTTGATAGAAAGTATGCAGCAAATTTGGGGGTAGATGTTGACAATCTGTATATATCTCAACCAGATTATGGCGAACAAGCTTTAGAAATCACGGATCACTTGATTCGTTCTGGAGCATTAGATATGATTGTTATTGACTCTGTGGCGGCACTTGTACCATTGAGTGAATTAGAAGGGGAAATGGGAGAGTCAAAAATGGGATTACACGCCCGATTGATGTCTCAAGCAATGAGAAAATTGACAGGTAGTATCAGTAGAACCAACTGTTGCTGCATGTTTATCAACCAAATCAGACAAAAAATTGGTATTGTCTTTGGAAATCCAGATGTAACAACAGGAGGAAATGCGTTGAAATTTTACTCTTCTGTACGATTAGAGGTACGTCGTTCTACACAAATTAAAGATGGAACAGACGTGAACGGAAACCGTACGAAAGTCAAAGTTGTAAAGAACAAAATGGCTCCACCCTTCAAACAAGTTGAGTTTGATATTATGTATGGTCAAGGAATCTCAAAAACAGGAGAAATTTTAGATCTTGGGGTTGAGTTGAATATCATTAATAAGAGTGGTGCTTGGTTCAGTTATGAAGGTTCTAAGATTGGTCAAGGACGGGAGAATGTAAAGAAATTCTTTGCAGACAATCCAGAATTGGCAGATAGCATTGAAGCTCAGATTAAGGCGCATTATTTTGGAACAGATTCAACGGAACAAATTGCAGAGGCAACCTCCGCAGCAAGTGAGCCAGAATCTGCACCAGAAGAAAAAGAAGAAGAAGTGGCTAAGAAGAAAAAGAAGAAAAAATAAAATCAGCTTTTTCCAATCAACGGATTGAAAAAACCCTTCTAGGGACACGCCTTTTGGTTGTGTCCCTTTTTTTGTGCTTTTTTTAGAAAAATAAGTAGTATGACAAAAATAAACTGATATTAATAATTTTGTAAAAGATTGATTAATAGACAATTATCAACGTCCCTTTCGTCCCTATAAAATCGTTCCCTTACTTAGTCTGCCAATTACCTGATAGCTGTTCTCCTTTTCTCTCTTAACTTTAGGGCTTATTCTTTAACCAATCCTTAAATCTCTACAAATGAAACTCTTAGATGAAAAAGATTTGATTTGGTCGGATGTTGTAGCCAATTGTCGTATGAATCGAAAACGCCAACTCATTGGGATTAATAGCTATCAAAAGGATATTGGCTTTGATGTTGTTCGGTATCTTGACGTTTTACTGGAAACTAATACAACAATTTATTGGGTTGATTTATGTTGCGGTGAAGGGAATGCTTTGATTCAAGCCAATGAGGTTTTTTCGCAGCCCAAATATGGTGGAAAAATTAAAATGGAGGGTATTGATTTGGTGGATATGTTTAATTCCCATCCTTCTTCTACTATCTTAACTTTGAAAACTTTATCACTTATTGATTGGCAACCAGATAAAAAATATGACTTGATTACTTGTGTTCACGGCCTGCATTATGTTGGAGATAAATTGCTCGTTATTGCCAAAACATTGGAAGCTCTAAAACCCAATGGCTACTTTATCACCAATATTGACCTTGATAATATTCGGGATAAAAATGATAAATCACTAAAAGCAAAAATTCTCAAAAAATTCAAAGTCCAATATGATTCACGAAAAAAACTGCTCTCTTGTAAAGGTTATCAAAAGGTTAAAATCAGTTGGGAATATTTGGGGGCAAATGATTGGGTTGGCAAGAATTATACGGGGCAGGAAGTGGTGCATTCTGTGTATCGGGGGGTGTAGGCTTTTGTCTATAAATCTTTGCTATTATGCATGAAAAAGCCTTCTGTATGTTCCGAACATACAAACAAAACTATCGTACAAAACAAAAAAAAGGCTCAATAGATTTTCTACTGAGCCTTTTGATTTTTATATACTTTTTTGATTTTTACCAACTTCCTGATGCACCACCACCGCCACTACTACCACCGCCAAAGCCACCAAATCCACCGCCTCCACTACTACTACCACCACCAAAACCACCACCAAAACCACCACCACGAGGTCTTCCTCTAAATACACCACCACCGCCTGAAAAATCACGCCAGTCGATGCTTCTTCCACGTCTTTTTTGGGGCATTATGGTTCTTCTACGTCTTTTAGGTGGATGTTTTTTCTTTCCTTCTCCGTGATAAGTTGTTGGGCTTTTTTCCATTTTTTTGCCCATCATCATCCCTAATAATAGGAGGAAAAAAAAGAGTACAATCATAAAGATGATTTCTGGCGGGATACCAAATCCTTCTCCTGCCGTTTCTCCCGTGCCTTTAAATTGGCCTTTGAGGGCAGAAACCACCTTGTCTACACCTCTACTAATTCCAGAAGCATATCGCCCTTGTTTGAAGGCTGGCAGTATATCTTCTTGGATGATTCGATTGGCGATGACATCGGGAACGAACTCCTCGACACCATAACCCGTTGCAATAGAGATTTTTCTATCTTTTGAAGCGACCAAAATGACAATTCCATTGTCTTTTCCCTTCTTTCCCACACCCCATTTTTCTAAAAGCTCATTGGCATAGACTGTTGGATTGGCACCATTGATGGTTTCAACCGTAACAACCGTCATTTCCGTCGATGTTTCTTTATTGTAATTGACAAGTTTTTGCTCTAACTGTTGTTCTTCTCTTTGATCCAAAATGTTTGCAAAATCGTGTACAATTCGTTTTGCCATTGGCTCTGGTAACTGACTACTTTGCCCCACAAGCATGGGAATAGACAGTAATAATATTAAAAAGGAAGTAGCAATTTTATTCATGTTTATGGTCATTTTTTTATTTTATCCATAAGAAATATCGTCAGGCAGTTCGTTTTTGTCGTCTGTTTTGTAGGGGAAAAAGGCTTGTAGTTTTTCGCCAATTTTGGCGATTCCTCCTTCTAATCCTCCGACAATCTTACCTGCCCTAAAGTTTTCTTCCATAATGTCTCTGGCTTCATCCCAAAAATCTTCTGGCACGACGGCATTGATACCCATATCGCCTATCAATGCAAACAAATGGTCTTCGATTGCCATATAAATTAAGGCTCCGTTGCGTTGTTCTGTTTCGTGCATTTTCAAGAGGGCAAAAACTTCTGTGGTTCGATCTAATAAATCTACATAGCAGTGTGCTTCTACATGCACTTTTATTTCGCCTGATGTTTGTTGTTCAGCCTTTTGTATTGCTTCTATGATGCGTAATTCGTCTTCAGGAGTAAAGAAACTATTCTTAGCCATTCTAGTATTATTAGCGTATTTTGGTCAAAATTGGTTCAGTATTCTAGTTAGTTTTGATAAAAATAGTGTTTTTTAACTTCTTATCTCTTTTTTATTAAGACTTTATTGCATTCTCATAGATACATATAATAGACAAAAATCTTACATAAAAGTTGGTTAAAGCTTTTTTAGGAGCGAAAGGTCAGGAGCTTTGTCGTGATGGAAAGTCCTGCTATTCGTTTATGGATGGCATCTCCAAGATGCCTTGCATTTTTCGCAGCGAAAAGCCATCCAATCGCCAACACACACATCCAACCACTACTATCAGGGCTATTTTGGAGGGTCTGTACTGCTATTTTCGTATTTTGTGGTTCAAGCTGTGCAAAATAGACCCGATAGTAGCGTTATAGCCTGCTTAGTTTTTGTGGTTTTAGTAGTTTCTGTGGTTTTTGTGGTTGCTTTACCTTTATAGATAGGCTCATACTTGGCTATAGTAGCGGATAGCGGGCCCATGCTGCACGACGAAGCATCCTCCGTTCTCTCCTTATAAATATAATTTTAAGTTGTATATTGGTAGTTGTTTGATAAAATTTCAATATTTGATGATGCAAAAGTATGATTATATCGTTGTGGGTGCAGGAAGTGCGGGTTGTGTGTTGGCGAATCGGCTTTCGGCTGATCCGTCTAATTCGGTTTTGTTGATTGAGGCGGGTGGTCCTGATAAAAAAATGGAAATTCACATTCCTGGCGGTTATATAAAATTGCATAAAAGTGAGGTGGATTGGGGCTATTATTCCGAGCCGCAAAAGCATCTTTTGAATCGCAAAATTTACCTGCCTCGTGGCAAAACATTGGGCGGTTGTAGCTCGACAAATGCGATGGCATACGTGCGAGGAAATCGGGAGGATTATAACGACTGGGCGAAATTGGGAAATAAGGGTTGGGGTTATGAGGAGGTATTGCCGTATTTTTTGAAGTCTGAACACAATGCAGATATACGCAATTCGTATCACGGGCAATCTGGGGAACTAAATGTAGAATTTTCTAAAATTTACCAATCGCCCTATGCCGAACCTTTTGTAAAGGCTTGTGAAATCGCAGGAATTCCGCACAATGAGGATTACAATGGCGAGACGCAAACGGGCGCAGGTTCTTTTCAATTTACCATAAAAGATGGGAAACGCCACAGTTCGGCAGCCGCTTTTTTGAAGCCGATTTTGAATCGAAAAAACCTTACCGTACTGACAAATACACACACTCAAAAAATTCTGTTGGAAAATGATAAAGCGATTGGTGTGGCAGTTTCTAAAAATTCAAAATCGACGGAAAACATTTATGCCAATAAGGAAGTGATTGTCTCGGCTGGTTCGTTTGGATCACCCCAATTATTGATGTTGTCGGGCATTGGCGATAAGGAGGAATTGAAAGAACATGGGATTGATTGCTTGAAAGAATTGTCGGGTGTTGGAAAGAATCTACAAGATCATTTATTCGTACCTGTGAGTGCTTTGACCAAAGAACAAAATGGACAGAATCATCATATAACCAGGTTGAATCAGGCTGTTGATATTGCCAATTATTTTATTTTCAAAAAGGGCATTTTGACTCGAAGCCCTTTAGAGTCTTTTGCCTTTTTTGATTTGTTGGATGAAACCAAACGAGTGGATTGTCAATTTCATTTTACATCAGTGCATTTAGGGGAAAATTACGTTTGTGATCCTTATGATTTAAAAACGTTTCCGAGAAATGATGGCGTTACTATTTTGCCAACTTTGCTTCGTCCCAAAAGTCGTGGCTTTGTAAAATTGCGCTCTAACAATCCATTTGAATATCCTATCATTCAGCCCAACTTTTTATCGGAAGAACACGATAGAAATATTTTGATTGAAGGCACTAAAAAGGCTTTAAGTATTTTGCAATCTTCCCCTTTCGATGCGTCTCGACAACAGATTATTGCACCACCTGACTTTAGTAGTGATGAAACCATTTTCTTGCATATTCAAAAAGGATTAGAAACGGTTTATCATCCTATTGGCACATGCAAAATGGGCGATGACGAACTCGCTGTTGTCGATGATTCTTTGCGAGTTCATGGGATTGAGGGACTGAGGGTTGTGGATGCGTCGATTATGCCGACGATTGTGTCGGGCAATACCAATGCGCCTGTCTATATGATTGCGGAAAAAGCGGCTGATTTGATTTTGGGGTAACTGCCTAAACGCTAATCAATTCTCCGCAATTTTTCAGGAACGAGAATATCCTCTACAACATCTAAAACTTCTGTTTTATCTTTGACTTTTAATTCGACTCTTCTGTTGTATTCTCTTCCTGCGGGAACGTCTTGTCCATTTGTATCATTTAGGGCAATAGGGCTTTTTTCTCCATGTGCATATGACTCTACTTGAAATTCTGGAACGCCTTTATATTTGAGATAATGGATGACTCTATTTTTTCTTCGTTCAGATAAATTCAAGTTGTAAGTATCAGAACCTATCGCATCTGTATGTGCATGAACTTCTACAATGAAATCGCTATTGCCAATGAGAATCGTCGATAACTTCTCTAATTCTTCTCGACCTTCTCTGTTCAGTAAATCACTGTCAAATCCAAAAAAGATATTGCGTACTCGGATAATTTCATCTTGTGAATGAATTAAAATAGAAGTCATTGGAACAGATTCGCTACAAGAATTACTGCATAGATATTCGAGTTCGGTAAGATTGATAACTCTTGCAAAATTAAAAGTCCCACCTTCTTTGATTTTTTGTTGCGCAATCGCTGCGGCTTCTTTACTATTAAACATTTCTTTTAGATAATATTTATACAGTGTTCGTAGTTCTACTTTTTCATACACATTCTCTACACCTTTTTCCTTAAAATAGGAAAGGGGCATACTTTCTCCATAAGCAGCAATAAGTACCGCATATTTATCCTTGTCTTGCGCCAACACATGCAAGGAACAAAGAAGAATAAACGAATATATTAACAATTTTGGGAGAATGTTGTAATTTAGCTTTATCAACAACATAGCTTTTAAGATTTAAAGGGCGTATTGAGTTAGACAAAATATGTTGGTTGCAACATAAATAAACAAAAGTGAAGTTGTGTAGTTTTAATTTCTCAAGATAGAACATTGTTTACAAAATCACAAATTGCAAGTATGAAAATTAAAAAACTTGATCATTTACAAATTTGTATTCCAACAGGGAAAGAAGCGATTGCAAGAAAGTTCTATGGAGAAATTTTGCAGTTTCAAGAAATTCCAAAGCCTGAAAGCCTTCGGGCAAATGGTGGCATGTGGTATCAGGTTGGCGATATTCAAGTGCATATTGGTACGGAAGATTTTACGCCTGGATCGAAGCGTCATCCTGCTTTTGAGGTGGAGAATTTAGAGGTGGCGAAGCAGTATTTTGAGACAAAAGGCGTGAAAATAAAGGAGGCGATACCGATTCCAAATTGCCGTCGTTTTTATGTGTATGATCCTTTTGACAATCGGATTGAATTTTTAGTTCATGACAACAATAAACAAACTTAAATAATGGAAAAGACTTTTTTTGATCGGGTCTATGAAGTCTGTCGGCTCATTCCCGAAGGGCGTGTTACGTCTTATGGAGCGATTGCCAAATATTTGGGAGCGGCTCGCTCGGCTCGTATGGTCGGTTGGGCGATGAACAATTCCCACTTGACCGTTCTGCCCATTCCTGCCCATCGTGTCTTGAATCGCAATGGATTGTTAACGGGCAAAAATCATTTTGGCGAGTCGAATTTGATGCAGCAATTGTTGGAAAATGAAGGCATTGAAGTTGTGGAAGATCAAGTGCAGAATTTTGATAAAATTTATTGGAATCCTGCGGATGAATTGGAAGCAGATTTATTTTGATAGAGGTTGCGACAGTCCAAAATAGACCTGATGGCACAGCAGGACTTTCCGTTACGATGAAAGAGTTCTACCGTTCTCTCCTAAAAAAAATCATAGAAAAAATAATGATTTTGTTTTCTTATTTCTATAATTTGGAGCGAAAGGTCAGCAGCTTCGTCGTTACATTTAGTCCTGCTATCCGTTCTTATGGCTTTTACGAATCATATAACACAGTCAAGATGCAACTACAGAAACCACAAAAACTACTTAAACCAAAAGCCATACCACTGCTATCAGGGCTATTGTTCATGGTCTCAATGTGCATTTAAGATTTTCTGTCAGCAATGTCCTTCGTAAACTTGCGAATTTCGGCTAACATTTGCGCCATTTCGGAAGTACCGACTGCTTTTTGGGCGAGAATCATATCTTTAAAATGTTTCCAACGTTCTGCTTCTTCCGTGCTTAACCAATCCATCATTTCCTTAAATTTGACTAAGTTTTCATCTGTACCTGTGGAAAGCAACTCTTTTTGATCTGATATATCTTTAGAGGTTTGGCGCAACTCTGATAAGATTTCAGCCATGTGATTTTCCGCTCCGCCATTATTTTGACTGACAAATGATTCTTTGATAAATGCCCATCTTTCGGTTTCTACATCGTCCAACCAATTCATCATTTCTTTGAATTTCAATAAATTGGCTTCGGCATTACTGGTCAATGTTTGGGCTTCGCTTTCGTAATGTGACATCACTAAAGAGTTTCGTTCTTCTTCATTCATGACAGGTACAATTTTGGCTGCCATTTTATTCATATCACGATACGAACCTTGTAATTTAAAGGCGGGTTCTTGTCGATATTCATCGGCTTGAGCTGCCGATAGAATATATTGTTGATTGACCTTCAAAATCACATCTCGAAGGAATAATAAATTTTTGAGCGTTTTGACGTAGGCTTCCATCTCTTCGGGACTGTGATTGACTTCCCATTCGATGCCTTCCATGTTGTCGGTTTCAGCTAACTGAATGACGCTGTATAAATCCTTTCGGCTTTTGTTCAATAATTCCATCAAGACGGTATTGGCAGAAACAGCATTTTCAATATAACTCAATTTGAAAGCACTGGCGGTGTCTCCAATGATGTCTCCTAAATTATAAATGTCGGCACGATTCGCCAACATATCTGGGATTTGGAACTGCTCACCACTTTCTGTATAGGGATTTCCTGCCATCACGACGCAAACTTTTTTACCTCGCAAATCATAGGTTTTACTTTTGCCTTGAAAGACCCCTTCTATCTTTCTTTGTGCATCACAAAGCGAAATGAATTTTTGTAAAAGCTCTGGATTGCAGTGCTGAATATCATCGAGGTAAATCATCACATTATCGCCCATTTCTAAAGCCAAATTCAACTTTTCAATTTCTTGTTTTGCGGAAGCATTGGGCGCATCTTCTGGATCAATCGAGCGCATTTGATGACCAATAGATGGACCGTTTATTTTCATAAATGTCAAGCCCAAACGATTCGCCAAATATTCCATTAAGGTCGTTTTACCATAACCTGGTGGAGAGATCAATAAAAGCAATCCTGAACGATCCGTTGTTTTATTGTCGCCTGCTGCCCCTAATTGCTTGGCAAAATTATCGCCAATCAGTGGGAAATAAACTTCGTCAATCAAGCGATTTCGGATAAAGGAACTCATCACCTTCGCTTTGAAATTCTCTAATTGCAATTCATCCTTATATTCATTGACCAATAAATGCTTTCTTTCTTGAAGCCCTTTAAATTCCTTGACAATTTCACCAATAAAATGCTGCATTTTTGCTTTAAATTGGTGGTAACTTAAATAATAAACACTTTCCTGAATCGTCGAATGTTCTCCTTTAAAATTCGTAATTTCTACAAATGTTTTTTGGCTAACGACAGGTTTCTTTTGCTTCGTATCTTGCAGCAATTCCCACGTAACTTCGCACAAATAACGGTCATTAATAGCGGTAGTACTTCCTTGCATACTTTTTTGATAGAAGGCTTCTAACCATTTGTGTCCCATCAAAAAGCGAAGGGTTTCATTGTCTTTGCCCAATGAGTTTATAGACTCTTCAAAGGTTTCTGTCAAACGATTGCTTTTCAAATAATCTTTAAAAGCTGTCATCACTTGATCGGCTTCTTGGCTCAATTCTTCCTTCTCTTTTTCCGCAATAAAATCAAATATATAAGCCGACATTTGTTCGGCTGCTTGTTCTAAAGTTGTCTCGGAGTTCAATAGACTTTGTAAAGGCAATTGTCCTTCCAAACACATCATAAATTGAATTTTCAACTCATCATTAATCCAATCAAATTGCGTATTTTCGGGAAATGCTTTGAGGATTAAGGCGGCACTTTGAATCGACTCTACAAAATCTTCTTTTTGCTCTTTTGCAAATTTTGTTTCCCAAAATAATTTTGCTAAACTTCTGATTTCGGGCGCATGCTTTAAGATATTCAACGATTTTTCGATGGCTACTAAGTGGCGAACCAATAAGGCTGCATCGAAGTCGTGAACGCCTTTAACATAGGCTTCATTCAATCGTTTCTGAGCAAATTTCTGAATTTTTTCTTGTAAATCATCTCCCACTTCTGTATTGGGATTAGCCAATAAATATTGGTAGGCTAAAAATTCGCCTCGATAGACTTTATCATTTTCAGAGATATAATTTTGATGCCACAAATGACGGTAATCATCCAAGATTTTATCATTGACAGGAACGAAAAAATTAGAGCCTGTTAAGTGATAAAATTGTTCTTTATTTCGTTCAACAATCGTTAATTCTAATTTTTGAGTATTGACATAAAAAGAATGTTTTCCAATCTTAATTAACTGTTCGCCATCCTTGAATAATTCTTTTCTATCGTCTAATTGTCGAATGGCGTCTTGTTGTAAACTTTTTAAACGAGTTTGAATATCTTCTGACTTAACTGTGTCTTTTAACTCTAAGAGTTGTTCTGTGATTTGGCGTATTTTTTCAATCATAAAATCAGAAGCGAAATAAGCGTTTATTTCTTTGGGGGTTTTTAATCTTTCTGATTTATTTTGTACACTCTTTAAAATTCTTTCGGCAGATTGGAATAATTGTAAGGCTCGTTTATTTTGAACTTCAACAATATTCAATCGCTTTGATTCAAAAGCATTGTAGATTTCTTCTCGTTTGTTGGCAATCGGCTCGTGAAATTCTTCAACATCAATAAAACGGCTTTCTAACTCTTCTAATTGAATCATTAATTTATTGAGCATCTCATCGCAACTTTCAGGCGTTGCTGCCAAATCTAAATAACTTAATGTTGCTTGGTCTACCAAATTGATTTGGGCATTAAAAACTAAATTGGATTCTGATTTTTGTAAAGAAGACAATTTCTTTCTTAAAGCGGATTTGCTTTGATTTAACAAGGCAAATTTTGCGGAAATTCTTTCGATAACGCTACTTGTTAAAGTCGCATCTTCAATCTTTAAATTACTAACGACTTCAATCAACATATTCAACTGCTCGGCAGTCTTTTCAATTTTAGCTTCTAATTCTTTTCCTTCTATGACCTTCTCAACTGTTCCAATATTGTTATCAATGTCCGTAATCATTTCTGCATACGGCTGTAAGGAATTTTCTTGTGCTAAGAATTGTATGCAGTTTTCAGAGACTTTTTCGCTTTGTTCTGCGATACTTTTCTCGGCTTCTTCTAATCCTGTAATATTGATGTATCGAACACTTTTTTGGGTAATGACTTCTCCCCTTAACAAGCGCAATTCTGAAAGCATTTCGACATAATCGTTGATACTTTCATAACTTCTTCTTTTGGATTGCAACAATAATTCGTCTGCCTTTTGCTTACTTTCTTTAAAGGTTTTAGAAGCTGTATTTCGGAGTTTTTGAACTTTGTCAAACTCTTCTATCGCTGTGGAAGCTGCCGTTTTTATCTTTTTTAATGGTTCATCTAATTGAAATGCTTCATCGTGATTGATCCAATAGTAGGAATCAATAATATCGCCTGTTTTTTTGACTAAATCTACATATAAATCGCCATAAGTATCTTCTTTGTTCAATAAAATAATGACATCTTGTATTTCTGCCATCGCTGCCACAATATCCTTATTCCCCACTTTGTAAAGATGCTTGTCTTTATGTTGAATGGGATTAAATTCTCCTTCTAAATACGGTGTTTGCCATATTTGGACGGCATGGTGCTTGGCTGGCTTGTTTTCTTTTTTGAAATAACACATTCGACCATCCTCAAACAAGGTATATCCGTGACAGATAATGGGTGTTTTGATGCTTTGTTCGATGACGTTGTAAGACAATATAACGTAAATGCCCTCATGGTCTTGATGAAAAATATACAGCCAATCTTCCCCATTAGGGGAGGCTACTCGTTTTTCATATTTTACGCCTTTAATCTTACTATCAAAGCTTTTAAAATCGCCTGTTTGCAAATAATATCCGTTGGAGAAAATCAAGCCTTGATTGTCTGGCAGTAAAACGCCTGAATCTTGCAAGGCATCAATGCGCTCTACTTGTTGCACTTTTTCGTTATAAACGAAGTAGCGATAATCTTCTTGATAGGGTTTTATTTTAAGGGAAATCAAACTTCCTAAATCGGCATACAAAAATTCTGCGTCGTCTAAGGTTTGTTCTGGGTTCTTGACGGGTTCGGCAAACAATCCCATTCCTGTATCGGTATTGTCTTCGACTTTAATGGTTAAATCTCCGCCTGTTGTTTCGACAAAAATGCGATCTAAAATAGATACGTGTGGAAATTTTCCTTCTCTGTGCTTTTCCCTTGTTATCCTTGTCCACTTAAATTCGTACTGATCAGGATATTTAAATTCGTGAACGCTTCTATCGTCTATATATTCCAAGTCATTGTCTTTGACCAACCACTTAAAGGCTTTAAGGTCGCCTTCGACTTTGCTCAATTGAAAAACCATGTATAAGTAATTCCCGATTCTGGCAAAACGCTCAAATACCGTTTCTCTATAGTATTTATACACATTTTCAAAATCAGAAAGAAAACGAGTATTGTTGAGTAAGGTCATTTCTTGTTGAACAAAATCATTGTTCTGAAATTGATAAATGCTAAAAACATCGTCTAATTTAATGGTAGAACGCAAGCCAATATGCACATTGTAGCCAAAGATAAAGGTCTCGCCTAAACTCGCTATATCCGCAGCAATACAGTTATTGGGTGTTGTGATTCGAGCCGTCGCTAATAGTTCGGTGGTAATAGAGCCAAAAACTTCTTTGCGTTCATTGTTTAGTTTTTGTAAACGCTGTAACAAATCCGTTTTTTGATTTTGCAACCTATTCTGTATAATCTCATAGGTTTCTTGCTCTAAATTGACATTGGCGTTTTTATTTTTTTCTTGCTCTTTAATTTCGTCAGCCATGTGATGATTTATGATATTGAGGTGATTGTAAATATTAAGTAGAGGGACGATTTTAGTGGAACGAAAGGAACGTTGGTAATAATCTTTATCTCAATGCTTTGTCAAATTTTTAATACGCATTCTATTTTATCCATTTACTTGGGTAGAGACCGTCTAAAAATAGCCCTGATAGAAGTGGTATGGCTAACCAAGTGCTGTAGTTCTTGGTTCTTAGTGCTGTGGTTCGGTTCTACTGTGATTTTATAGTTATTTGTTAGCCATAAGAACGGATAGCAGGACTAAATGTAACGACGAAGCTCCGAACCTTTCGCTCCTAAAAAAAAATAGCCTTAATGATTTTATAGATTTTGGGATGGTTTATGAATGTAAGATTACATAAACCATTCCTTCCTCTATTTTTGCTTAATTAAGATACTTTGCTGCGTTCTCACTGCCGACGCCTAACTGCTGTACTGTACTCAATAAATTGCCAATGACACTGCTACTTTTATCATCACTTAATTTCTGTTGTAACTGCAATAACAAAGCGGTCAAAGTCAAGTTTCTGATGTTCTCACTATTGATGCCGGCTCGACCAACCAGCGTCTGTAAATTTTGCGCCAAAGGACCGTCGCCATCACCTAAAAGGGAGTTTTTCAATTCGCTTAAAACGCTACTGTGGTTCACCATTTTATCGACTCGTTTTCCTTGTGTGACGGCTTGCATCATTTGATTAAAAAACGTACTGTCTCCACCCACAATGTCAATATTTGCAGATTTCATGGCTTCTGATAAGACTTTCGCTTGTGCGGTTGCCACTGCTTCTTGGATATTAATCTCTGCCAATTCAATTGACTTTTCTTTTTCTAAACGCAATTTAAATTCTTCGTGCTCTTTTCCTGGACCGTCTAATTTTGACATCGCTTTTGCTTTTTCTTCAATACCTTTTGCATCTGCAATTCCTTTGGCTTCAATGACTTCCGCCTCTGCCAATCCTCTCGCTTTATCTGCTTCTGAACGAATTTCAATGACTTTTGCTTCCGATACCCCTAATTTTCTATCGGCTTCGGCTTGTGCTTCTCCTCTTACTTCAATACCTTTTGCCTCTGCAATTGCTTTTGCTTCGATGACTTGTGCTTCCGCTTCTCCTTGCTTTTCCAATGCGCCTGCTCTTGCCTCAATCACTTGTGCTTCTGCCAAACCTTCTGCGGCTTTTTTGGATGCTTCTGCATCTGCCATTGTCTTAATTGCTTCCGCTTCTTTGATACTTGCTTTTTCTTCTGCTTCTGCTTCAATCATACGTTGTTGCGCTTTGAACTCTGCTGATTTCTGTTCTGCTTCGGCTGTTTTGATAGATTGTATCAAGGTTTCTTCGGCTGCTTTTTCGGCTGCGACAATCGCTACCGTTTTTTGACGTTCTGCTTCTTTGATTGCTTCCAAATCTTTTATTTTTTCTTGCTCTTCTACTACTGACTTTTCGACGATTACTCTTTCCTTAATTACATCTTGAATTAATTTTCTTTCTTCTTCAATCGCTTTTTGTTTTTCAATTTCAGCCAATGCCACAATTTTTTCTCTTTCTGTTTGCTCCAACATACGGTCTTTTTCGACTCTTTCTGTTTCTACCGCTTCTGTACGTTCTTTTTGTTTTAAGGCGACGATTACTTGACGCTCTTTATTTTGTGTGGCAATTTCTAACTCTTCGTCTGTTGTGATTCTAACTCGTTCAGACATTAAGCGTTCTTCTTCTTCTACCTTTCTAATTTGTGCATCTTCTCTTGATCTAATATTGGCAATTTCTCTTTTTTGGCGTTGTTCTTTTTCTGCCAACTGTCGGTCCAATTCTAAGATAGTTTCTTGTGCTTCGACGTTTTGTTTTTTTATTGTTTTTTCTTCTTCTCTACGAATGAAGTTTGCTTTCATATTTTGTGTTGCTGTCAATTCTGTAATTTTCTTGATACCTTCCGAATCCAAAATATTGTCAGGTTTTAAATACTCTAAAGGTGTTTGCTCTAAATAATCAATGGCAGCATCATCCACAGTATATCCATTTAAATCTGTGCCAATAATAGCTAACAATTGAGCTCTCAATTTATCACGAGAATCATATAATTCTACAAAATCAAAACGCTTTCCTAATGTTTTTAAAGCTTCTGAAAACTTAGCTTCAAACAAATCATTCAAAGTATCAATATTGGATGCTCTTGCGCAACCAATGGTCTGCGCTACTTTTTGTACATCTCCTATATCTGGATTTACCCTCACAAAAAACACAACTTTAATATCAGCTCGCATATTATCTTGACAAATCAATCCATCTTTTCCAATCCTATTAATTTCTACTTTTTTAAGAGAAATATCCATAATTTCATACCGATGTAATACGGGTAAAATAGTCATCCCATTAAAAGAAACTTTAGTCTCGCCAAAACCTGTACGAACAATTGCTTGTCCTTGTGGAATTTTTTTGTACACTTTATTGAGAAGAAATATTATAGCAACTACTACTATAATTATGATTATTAATCCAACTATAATTGCTTGAACGATCATCATCATATTAAAAAGGTTTTTGTGTGATTAAAATGTTTATTGACTAATGAATGGAAAATATGCTTTAAGTTTTCATTCATTCCATAGTAATGTTTGTTTATTTATTTTTTGGAGAGAACGGTTTGTCTTTCATCGCTGCGGAAGGTCCCGCTATCCGTTCTTATGGTGGCTTGCCTTGCTTCGGGCAGACACATGGGGTCTGCCCCTACCGCCACCATACCACTCCTATCGGGTCTAGTTTATGACGGACGCCCCTCTGCTGTTCTTTTAAGATGGCTTATGTTAAAATCATCTGCAACAATGCGAACTGTTTGTTTAAATTTTGATTCAAATAAATTGTAGATGTTTTTTTTATCAAATGTATTTTGAGCACCGACTGATTGAGCAACAGCTAAAATACTTTCTTTATCTGGGTTTATTCTTAGAAAAAATGTAGCATCCATATCTGCTAAAACTCCCTCTTTAAATAGCAAGCCTTTTTCTCCACTAAAACTAACATCCATTTTTTTTGTAGACATATCAATCCTTTCTGTTTGGTGCAAAATAGGAAGCGAAACTAAGCTATAAAAAGAGACTAAAGTGTCACCTGCTCCTGTACGAACAATTGCTTGTCCTTGAGGTACTTTTTTATATACCATTTTCAGGCAAATCAAGCTAAAAATGACTAAGAATAAGACAAAGACCAATACAATGAAAAGTGATATGGTTGGCATATGAAAGGTTTTATAGCGTGTTGGTTTAATCGCCTACTTTGTTGACTAAATAGAACTTCTCTTTCTTCTCAATAATGACAATTTTATCCCCTTTCCTAATTGGCAAACCATCAAGAGATGAAATAGTAATTTTAAAGTGTTTATCTCCAACAACAATATCGGCTTGTCCTACTTCTTTATTTTCTATCCCAAACAAAACTAGCCCTGTTTTACCTTCCAAGTCGATAGCTTTTTCTCCTCTAAAATTCAATTTATCAAATACAGGAATTAAAGGATCTGTCGCTATTTTGGTGATAAACATTGCAAATAAAAAAATCGGAATATACAAAAGGAAAGCAATGATAAAAGAAGTATTGCCTATATAATGATTGAGTAGAATAGAAGACATCCACATTGTAAAAATGGCAATAGAAAAAACAATCATAAAAGGTATCTTGCCAATATTAAACCAACTGATGAAACTTACAAAGCCTTTGCCTCCAGATCCTCCTCCTCCCTCTAAATCTATATCTGCATCCACGTCTGCATCTATGTCAACGTCACCATCTAAATCAAAATCTAAGAAGTCAAAGTCAAGCGCACCAAGTATAACTGTTATCCAATAAATGAGGACTAAAATCATTAGGATAGTTAACATCAAATTCATGGGCTGAAAAGCCGCTTGGAAGAATTCAAGCATATACATATTTGGTTTACCAATAGACTCACTCGTTTAAGATAAAACTGCGCCTATTGTTTTGTTAAAACACGTTAAAATACTAAAAAAGTTCCCCAAATATTTTCAAAGCTTGAATTTACATATTTTTTAAAAAGTTCCATTTTTTTTGTAAAAATAAAAATCATTTCTTTTCAAATCAAAAATACAAAAAAAATCATATATACCAAACAATCCACAACATTAGTACTCATTTGTCCATACTCAATAAAGATGCTCCTTATCTACTTTCAATTCAATAGGATAGCGCATCCGAAAGAACAATCCAATCGCCAATCCAAAAACAAAACCGCCTATGTGCGCCCACCAAGCGACTCCAGTAGAATCAGCCGTTTCTGACATTGCGCCCACGCCACTAAAGAGTTGCTGTACAATCCAAAAGCCTAAGAAGTAAATTGCTGCCACCCGAAAAGACCTAAAAAAGATGAGCACCAACAATTTGATTTTGGAATGGGGAAACATAATTACATACGCTCCGAGTATGGCAGATATAGACCCCGAAGCTCCAACACTTGGTATCATACTGCCCAAATTGAAAAAGGTATGTGCTAAGGACGCAAATAAGCCTCCACCAATATAAAAGAGCAGATAAACAAAGTTTCCGACTGTCGCCTCTATATTATCCCCAAAAACCCACAAAAACAGCATATTCCCTATCAAATGCATCCATCCTCCATGCAAAAAGATACTTGTCAACAAAGTAAATAAGTCTTCTCCCTGTTGTATTTCTTGGGGAATTGATCCATATTCGTAGATGAAGCCTTGTAAATTTGGGCCCAACGATATTTCAAACAAAAAGATAAGCACGTTCAAGCCTATAAAAAGATGGGTTACATATGGATAAGCTCCGCCTTTCACCTGATTGTCACCAATTGGAAAAATCATGAAACTCGTTTTAATGAAACAAAATTGTCAGTAATATGGGGTACAGACCATAACGACCTAGACCCGATAGTAGTGGTAGGGCAAGTTGTTTATGTGGTTTTAGTAGTTTAGGTGGTTTTTGTGGTTGTACTGTTGTAGATACGTACACTTGCCCTAAGAACGAATAGCGGGACCATACAATACGACGAAGCTACAAACCGTTGTCTCCTAATCCTTTAAATTACTCTCACTACGAAAATACTGAAAGGAAAGGTACAATTTTTTAAATAGAGAACTCCAAGAATACTCATATTTTTATTCTTGCTAATCAATCCTTGAAATTTGTATATTCGCTCAAGAAAACATTACAAATTACCTAAACTATAAAACTACATGCTAAGTTTCTGGGAAAAAAATACGCTCACTACTTATGATTATATCATTGTAGGGGCTGGTATTGTGGGCTTATCAACTGCCGCAAGTATAAAAGAACAAGACAACAATGCCACTATATTGGTTGTAGAGCGGAGCTTATTTCCGACAGGTGCCAGTACTAAAAATGCTGGATTTGCCTGTTTTGGAAGCGTTTCTGAACTATTGGACGACTTGACCAAAATGCCTGAAAATGCCGTACAAGACCTCGTTAAAGAGCGTTGGACGGGTTTGCAGCTTCTTAGAAAGCGATTGGGTGATCAGGATATTGGCTACCTAAATCATGGCGGTTATGAGTTGATTTTTTCAAAAGAAGTTGAATATATCAGTCATATAGATAAAATCAACGAATTACTTCAGCCCATTTTCCAAAAGCAAGTATTTGAACAAAAAGATGCTTTAATAGACTCGTTTCAATTCAATAAAGAGAAAGTAAAACACCTCATTTACAATAAATTTGAAGCGCAAATTGATACAGGCGCAATGATGGATAGTTTGCTAACTTATGTGCAAAAAAAAGGAGTGAGGGTACTCACAGGATGTGAAGTAACACAATTTGAAGACTCCAACAATGGCGTTCAAATCACCATAAAAAGACCTTTTTTCCAACAAGAAATGGTGGATTTTAAGGCAAAGAAATTATTAATCTGCACCAATGCTTTTACAGAAAACCTACTGCCCAATATAGACTTAAAGCCTGGTCGAGGACAAGTGATTGTTACCAAACCTATTGAGAACCTTCCGTTCAAGGGTGTATTTCATTATGACGAAGGCTATTTTTATTTTAGAAATTATGGCAATCGCATCATTTTTGGTGGTGGACGGAATATAGATTTTGAGGGCGAGCAAACCACTGAATTTAACAATACGCCTATTATTATGAAAGCGTTGAAAACACATCTTTCAACAATCATTTCACCCCATCAAAAGTTTGAAATAGACCACCAATGGGCAGGTATTATGGCTTTTGGCAATACAAAACAGCCAATCTATAAAGAAGTTTCCCCCAATATTGTGTTGGGTGTCCGATTGGGCGGAATGGGCATCGCTATTGGTAGCAAATTAGGAGAGAAATTGGCACTTTGGGCATTGAACTAAAACTCACAGATAAAAAACACGTATAAACAATGATATGCATGTTTTATTCTTCTTAAAACTGTCTTCTTTCCGATGTTTTGCGGAAATCCGCAAAATTGGACAATAAAAAAAACAGCATAAAACGCTAAATACCAGCCTATTGCACATAAATCATCTTGTACAACAAACCATAGAGCCATTATTTTAGGCTTTAAATTAGATTGAAAAGAGATTAGATTTGGTTCTTAGATGATAAGTGCTGTTTTTCACCAAAACGTACTTGTTACTTATACTAATTCTTGTAGTCTGTACTACATAACTGCTTCACAAATGATACATTACAAAAGCATCAAAAAATGAAAACTACCAAAAACTTTAAAATCCTTATTGGGTTATTCTTTCTTTTTATGGCAAGTAATACCCTTATAGGACAAAGTATTAATCAAAAAGACGCCAAATCTGTAGCTAAGAACTTTTTTTCAACTCAATTTGAAAACAAAGCACTCAATACAGAAGTTGCTTCGGTTCATGAAGAAGTCGTAAATGGAACGCCATATTACTACATCATCAATATGCAACCTGAAGGCTTCGTAATTGTTGCTGCTGATGAGCGAGTGAATCCAATTATCGCTTTCTCTGATCAAAACAGCATCAATCCTGAAACCATTGATTCTCAGTTCCACAATTATATGGGCAAACATAAAGTTGCCATTAAAAGAGCTATGGACAATGGAGCAGCAACCAATAACAAAATAAAAAACAAATGGTCTACCCTTAAAGCAGCTAATATTGACAATGCCATTGCTTTAGAGGATATAGACATTGTGGTTGGTCCTTTAACAACAACTGTTTGGGGACAAGAAGACTATTATAATGCAGGATGTCCTGCTGCACCTGCTGGTAAAGATGGGCACTGTTATACTGGTTGTGTTGCAACTTGTATGGCTCAAATTCTAAAGTATTATGAAGCAAGTGATGTGGGTTATGGTGCTGTTGATTACAACGATGCTGGCTATGGTCCACAAAGTGCAGATTTCTGTAATTCCAATTATGATTGGGACAATATGCCTGATGTCTTAACTGACTACAATGACGATGTTGCACAATTAATGTACCATTCGGCAGTATCTGTTGAAATGGATTTTCACTCAACATCTTCTTCTTTAGCTTATTTTTCTGATATGGCTTTAGCTTTTGATTACTTCTTTGGCTATGATAGCGATATTCAATACTTAAAAAAGAATGAGTTTTCTGGAAACTTAGCGGATTGGCACAATCTCATCAAAAATGAATTGGACAATGATCGTATTGTTGCTTTAAGAGGTGCTTCTCCAAGTGGCAATAGTACGCACGCTTGGGTTTGTGATGGTTATTCTGAAGAAGACTACTTCCATATGAATTGGGGTTGGGCTGGTGAAGCCAATGGTTGGTACGCTGATAGTGGCGAAAATTGGGAAGGCATCGAATGGGATAACCCTGAAGAAGAATTCGATATTTCTTTCTATTACCAACAATCTATGATTTACAATATGATGGCTTCTGATGAAGGCTGTGAAAAACCTTCACTTAGTCTAATAGATACAGGAACACCTAACGACAACTACTGCTACTTCTATATAGATCAACCTATCGGAAATACGTACCACGAATTCCGTTACAGACCTGTTGGTTCTGACGAATGGCTTTATAGTGGTGAAGATACAATTTACTACTTCTTAGCACAAAGCTTACAACCAGAAACAGAATACGAATTCCAAGCAAGTCATCAGTGTTGTGGAGAAGAATGGTCTGATTATTCTGACTCTTACAACTTTACAACAATGGCTGGAGAAGCTCCAGAACCTTGTGCAACAGTTGATGGCGATGAGTTGGCTTTTGGTTCTATCACAGGTATTTCTGCTTACGTTTATACACCTCAACCCTTTGGTGATGTAGACAATCAATTCCGTTACCGTGAAGTGGATACAAGTGAGTGGACTTACACAGATATGAATGATGATTTCTATCGTCAATTAGAAGATTTATTACCTGGTACAACTTACGAAGTACAAGTACGTCACGAATGTAATTCTGGCAACTGGGGCGAATACTCAAGTTCTGCTGAATTTACAACAGAAGGCGAAGCACCACCAGAACAAGGTTGTGATGTTCCTGATGGTTTAGAAACAAGTTCTGTCAATGAAACTTACGCTTACGTTTATGTCTCTCAACCTTATGGCGATGTAGACAACCAATTCCGTTTCCGTGAAGTCGGTACAAGCGAATGGACAGAAACAAACATTGCAGACATTCACTACCGTTTATTAACAAACTTAACAGCAGGCACAAACTACGAATTCCAAGCAAGACACATATGCCCTAACAACAATGAATGGTCTCCATACTCTACATCAGAAACATTTACAACTCCTGGAGAATTTACCAATGGTTGTGAGGAAGTAGATATTGATGCAATGGATGCAGATGAACATTACATTTACTACTTTGACAATACAGGAGACAACAACCAATTCCGTTGGAGAGCCAACGCTTTACAGATTTGGAACACAACTGCAATCTCTGAAAAACACTACAGAAGAAAACCTTCTAATTTACCAGATGGTGGCACCATTGAATTACAAGTAAGGTATCAATGTGCTCCAGGTGAATGGTCAGAATATTCATCAAGTTTCTTTTTCACACAAGAATAAACGAAATTCCAATTTATAAAAAAAGCCGTTTTTCCATAAAAGGAAAAACGGCTTTTATATTTTATATAAAGTTGATTGTCTGCTAATTAAGTATTTTTTATTTAATCATAATTAGGAGAGAACGGCTTTTCTTTCATCGCAACGGAAAGGCCCGCTATCCGCTACTATGGCTTACAAAGAACCCCAAAATCAGAAGAGAACCACAGCACGACGGCACTAAGAACTACAGCACTAATGGTAAGCCATAACACTACTATCGGGTCTATTTTAAAAGGGCAGAACCACAGATTATATACCCTTAAATAACTTTGGAAAAAATATTTCTCATAAAGACTGTAGAGTTTTTCGCAAAGAACTTAAAGACATTGTTTTCTGTTGCGCTTTGCGCTTCTTTGTGTTGTGCTCTTTGCGTGAAATAAAACTCCTGAACCGAATTAGAGTTGCTATAGTTCAAAAAAAAATCTCTCAAAAAGAATTAACGCAAGACAACCTTCTCAACTAAATGCACCTGTTCATTTACAACCTCCACATAGTAAATACCACTTGGCAAATTATCTCGGTTCATCACGATAGTATTAGAATTTTCTACCGTAGATTTTACCAACTGCCCTGCTTGATTAAATAAATTAGAAGTAACTTTACTAATACCTTCAGGTAATTCTATCACAAAAATGTCCTCTACAGGATTTGGATAAATCTGCATTGCCAAATCCTCATTTATACCTTCAAGTCCTACATTATCCAAAGTCGTAATGGTTGCTTCTCCAACAACGCCACAAGTCATCACTGTATCAATACTTGCATAGACTACTGATAAACAAACATCAATTGAATCTACACAAGTCACGATTGTTTCTGCACCAGAAAGGGTATCACAAACTGTCGATAAAAGCGTAGTGTCTGAGATAAGTATTTCGGCTTGTGGGCAAGCAATAAGGTCATATAAAAAATCAGCAGCAAGCACCACCATATTATCTAACTTTTGATAACTCATACTGTCATTATATGGTGGGTGATTGTCATCTTCGTAAGTATGCAACTCATTGACAACTCCTAATTGAGTTGCTCGTTCATGCGTTGGCGAACTTCCATACAAGGTAGGCAAGAAAGAAAGTCCTAAAGGATACCCACTTTCATAAGGAACGGTTTCATCTCCTGTGCTATGAAAACTAATGATAGGCTCATCTCCTTCGTCAATAAAATCTAATTGACCTAATGCTCCTGCCATACTGACAATACCATTGACATGTTGGTCGTAGCCTTCTGGTCCGCTCACACCGTTCCATCCACCTAATTCTTCTACGTAGTCCACCCACTCACTTGGCATATCATCTGCATCATCATTATCCATATAGGCTACATGCATGGCTAACAACGCACCTGCCGACGAACCTCCCATAAATATTTGTTCTGGATCAATTCTATATACATTGTCGGTTGCTGCGTCTTGACGTAAATACCGTAAAATTCCCCAACCATCTTGTGTCGCTCGCATCACTGCTTTGACCATCGCATCCGTCTGTAATAAATTACCCTGATTGGATTCTATGCGGTATTGCATGGAAATAGCGACATAACCTAACTTGGCAAATTCTTCGCACAAATAAACAATGTATAGACTCTCTTTTGATCCTCCGACAAAAGCTCCTCCAAAAGCAAGTACGATGGTAGGACGCATTTCCATCACATCATTGGCTGGCTCATAGATGTCAAAATACAAATCTTGCATCACGCCATCACTGGTGAGATTGGAACCATACTGAACATTATGGGTGATTGTCAATTCATCAAATACGGAAGAAACAAAACGTTCTCCACATTGGGCTTGTATGGCTGTATTGTAAAAACAGCATAAGAGTATTATAAAGGGTATTATTTTTTTCATAACTAAATTTACAAAAAAATTTCATACGCTTAACATGAAATAAAACTTAAAAGAAGATTTGCAAAAGGATTGACAAATTTAACAAGGCACGAAAAGCGTTTAGACCTTTTAAAATAGCCCTGATAGCAGTGGTTGGATGAATTGCGTTGGCTGCCTTGTTCGGTTCATCTGTGGAAATGGAAGGCATTTTGGAAATGCCTTCCAATACGGTACAGTACGTGAAAAAATGCAAGGCATCTTGAAGATGCCATCCATTAACGGATAGCAGGCCTTGACGTGACGACGAAGCTCTAAACAGTTCGCTCCAAAAAAAAAGATGCCTTAGTCGAGACTGGAAGCATCTTTATCAATCGGGAATAAGTTCATCACCACTACCACATAGTGACAAACTAAGGGATTTTGGACAAATTGACCTTACGCTGGTTTTTGTCCTTGAAGAACACTAATCTTATGGTAAAGATATAATAAGGTGTAGAGGCTATAAAACCATCTTTTTGCAAAAACAGACTTTTGAAATAGGGATTCTGCAAACTAAAAATATGATTTTCAATAGATTAAATGCTAAAAAAAGGATTTTATAGGAATTTAGTCCGCCGTTTTCAACAACAATTCACTTTGTTGGGCAGCTTTTTGGGCGGGAAAATAGGAGGCGGCTATGGCTATGACAACAATGGTTAGTAAGGTTAAGGCAAAATCTTCAAAACGCATTTCGACGGGATACGAATCTATCAATAAAGAATCGCCTTGTAACTTGATTACTTCAAATTTTTGTTGGATAAAACAGATGACAAAAGCGATTGCCATGCCAATCAATCCGCCCAAAAAAGAGAGCATAAAGCCTTCTGATAAGAAAATACCCCGAATTAAGCTGCGCTCTGCTCCCATCGCTTTTAAGATAGAAATATCCTTTGATTTTTCAATCACTAACATGGACAAAGACCCCACAATGTTAAAGGAGGCGACGACTAAAATTAGGGCGAGAATCAAAAAAACGGCTAATTTTTCGGTCTGCATGACTTTGTACAGAAAGACGTCTTGCTCATAACGATTCTTAACGGTAAAATTGCTTCCCAAAATATTTTTGACTTTTTGTTGAAGTGATTCCATATCCGCATCTGGCAAAAAGGCGATTTCAAGTTGGCTGATTTCGCCATTCTTATAACTCAATAATTCTTGACCAACTTCAATGGGAACAAAAATATAGTCTTTGTCAAATTCTTCTTGTATGCTAAAAGTCCCAACGGGAAATACTTTTTTGAGATTAAAGGCTTCTTCGGGATTGTTGCTTATTTTTCCTGTTCGTTTGGGCATAAAAATATCCAAGAACTCAAATTCATTGGACACGTCAATATGCAAGGCTCGTTCGATTCCTAAACCCACAACAGCGTTTTGTGTCGTCTTGCCATTTAAGACAAATTTGCCTCGAATCATAGCGGTATCTGTCACGCCAGACACTTTCACAAAATTATCATCCACGCCTTTTAATCGGCAAGGGGTGGTTTTGTCATCGTAACGCAAAAGGGCAATTTCTTCTAAAACGGCTGAAACACCTTTGATGCCTTCCAATCCTTCAAGTTCTGTAATTTGTTGGTCTGTGGGTACAAAAACTTTTCCTTCATTGACTGTAATTTTCAAATCGGGATTGAAAGTATCGTACAAGGAAACAACCAAACCTTCAAAGCCATTGAATACCGACAAAATCAAAATCAATGCCATCGTTCCAAAACACATGCCTAATGCGGAAATCGCAGAAATGATGTTAATAGCATTTGTCGATTTTTTGGCAAATAAATAACGTCGAGCAATCTTAAAGGCTAGTTTCATTTTTTGGTTTCTGTGGTTTTTGTAGTTTTTGTGGTTTGTGTAGTTTCTTATTCTTAGTGTAGAGACAAATCCACAAATTACTAATTTCCTAATAAACGAATCTCCAAAGATAAAGGTATAAAAAAAGGAGCTAAGCAAGAATTAAAATCCCGCTCAACTCCTTAAAGCTTACACCCGTTTTTTTAGACTTTAAAAATGTCTATTTGTTTAAATCTATTCTCTCTTATGCAAAACAGTTGCCATTTGCTGCAATTAATGCATCTGCAACTCTTTGGCGCGCTGCAATGGTATTGAATGGAGCGTATTTTGTGAATCGTTTGAGTCCCATCAACATCATTCTTTGTGTGTCTCCTTCCGTGAATCCACAAATGGCGTGTTTACCGTGTGTGTTGATTCTTTCTAAAGAGTCTGACAAATAAACTTTCACCATATCTACGTGCAATTTACATGCTTCTTCTCCTTTGACACCAATCATTTTCTCTGTACGCAATAGTGCTGATTCTGCGGTGAAAGTGTAGATTGCCATATCTGCTAAGTTCATCAAAATTTCTTGTTGATCTTCTAATTTTTGTTGGAACTTTTGAACGGCTGATCCAGCCACCATCAAAATCGTTTTCTTTGCATTAGCGATGGCTTTTTTCTCTGCTGCAAACAACTCGCCACTGTCACTATTACCAAAAGAAGGAATAGACGTTAATTCTTTTTGAATCGCCATCATTGGACCCATCAAATCAATTTGTCCTTTTAAGGATCTTTTCAAAATCATGCCTACTGCCAACAAACGATTGATTTCGTTCGTTCCTTCAAAGATACGGTTGATACGAGCGTCACGGTATGCACGAGCGACAGGGTATTCTTCAGAGAATCCTGTTCCTCCGTATATTTGTACGGCTTCATCTACTACATAATCCAACACTTCAGAACCCAATACCTTTAGCATCGCACATTCTACTGCATATTCTTCGGCTGCATATAATTTTGCTTCTGCTTTGTTTTTCGCTTTTCCGCTATCTACTAAGTTTTGTACTTTGGTTGCAATCAATCCAGAAGTACGATACGTTGCTGCTTCACAGGCATAGGTTCTGATAGCCATTTCCGCCAATTTGTGCTTGATCGCTCCAAAAGACGAAATAGGCACTTTGAATTGGTGACGCTCATTGGCGTACTTTACCGCCTGCTCAATGCCTTGCTTACAACCACCCATAACCATCGCACATAATTTGTAACGACCAATGTTCAATACGTTGAAAGCGATTCTGTGTCCTTTGCCAATTTCTCCTAAAACGTTTTCAACAGGAACTTTTACGCCTTCAAAGAAAACTTGACGAGTTGAAGAACCTTTGATTCCCATTTTATCCTCTTCTGCTCCTAAGTTGATATTTTCAGATTTGGCATCTATAACCATACCTGTAAATTTATCACCATCTACTTGAGCAAAGACAATAAATAAGTCCGCAAATCCACTATTGGTAATCCACATTTTTTGTCCTTCGACTATATAGTGTTTACCATCTTTGGTGAGCATTGCTTTTGTTTTGGCAGCCAAAGCATCTGATCCTGATCCTGGCTCCGTCAAACAGTAAGCAGCTTTTAACTTTCCTGTTGCCAAACCTGGAAGGTATTTCTTCTTTTGTTCTTCTGTACCAAAGTATAAAATAGGTAATGTACCAATTCCTGTATGTGCTGCGACTGCTACACCAAAAGAATGACTGCTACCTAATTTTTCAGAAAGTAATGTCTCTGTATTGAGATTTACCCCCAATCCTTCATACTCTTCTGGTAAAGTTGCACCCAACAATCCTAATTCAGCAGATTCTGCCAACAACTCTTCCATCAATCCCTTTTCCTGCTTATCTATCTTTTCAATATTAGGCCAAATACGCTTTTGGATAAACTCCTCCAGCATATTTCCAAACATAAGTTGTTCTTCATTTAAGTCCTCTCTAGTGAAAGTCTCGTGTGCCAGAGATTCTTTTACTAAGAACTCTCCACCTTTAAGCAATTGTGTTTTTTCTGTGACAGTGTCCATTCTGTGTATTTTAATTTGATTTAAAACTGAAATAGGTACAACTATTTCTTAACGACTACAAAAGTAAGCGATTTTTAGCTAAAATCAAAATATCGCAGATGGCGAATATTCGCTAATAGTAGAATTTGTAGTTTTTCTGACAACATTTGTATAAATTTGTAATTCAAAAAAGCTCTAATATGAAAAAAATACTACCATTTTACATCGTAGACGTATTCGCAGAGGAAAAATACGCTGGCAATCAGTTGGCTGTATTACGACACACCAAAGTACTAGATACAGAAACAATGCAAAAAATCGCAAAAGAAACCAATTTTGCAGAAACAACCTTTATCCATACCGACGAAAAAGACGAAGGTGGCTACCATGTTCGCATCTTTACACCCGTCGCAGAAATGCCCTTTGCAGGTCATCCAACACTGGGAACTGCCTATGTTATTCGTCAATTTATACAGGAAAAAAAGGAAAATACTATCCTTCTAAACCTCAAAGTCGGTCAAATTCCCGTACAAGTAAAAGCAGATTATTACTGGATGCGGCAAATTAATCCAGTTTTTGGGAGCGTTTTTTCCAAAAATGATGTTAAGGAGGTGTTAGGTATTGATGCAACAGACATAGATGGCCGTTTTCCCATTGAAGAAGTCTCTACGGGTATTCCTTTTTTGATTGTTCCTATGAAGCAATTATCTGCCGTCAAAAAGGTCAAAATTAATTTGGAGAAGCTCAGAACACACCTCAACAGGAAAGATTCAGGGGCTTTAGCCATCTTTGTTTTTTGCCCCGAAACCTATCATCCCCAAAACGACCTAAATTGCCGCATGTTTGCAGATGAATTAGGCGTGGCAGAAGATGCAGCGACAGGAAGTGCCAATGGCTGTTTATTGGGATATTTGCTCAAAAACAACTATTTTGGTACAGACAAAATCAATATTCAAGTAGAACAAGGTTATGAGATGAATCGCCCCTCTCTACTCAAACACAGTGGAAAAAAAGTAAATGAAACAATTTATGAAATCAATATTGGCGGCAAGGTTCAGATGATTGCACAAGGAGACTGGATTTTGTGAAATTCTAAATGTTAATAAGGAGCGAACTGTAAAGTACTTCGTCGTGACGGAAAGTCCTGCTATACACTATTATGCTAAAGCCAACGCAAAAATCTTTAGCCAACACTTTTAGCATACCGTTTCTATCAGGGCTATTCTGGATGGACAGAACGCTTATATGTGCTTGAACAAGCTGCTATGGTTAAAACCAATTACTCAAAAATTTAAAATCAAAGTCGATGTTATTCTTATACAGAATTGGGTCTAATTTTCTATAGAAAACGACCATTATTTAGCGAATACCCAAAATGACAGAATTTAAGAACTGTCATAGGTAAGCAGACAAATACGAAGATGAGGACGAAGACGAGTAATGAAAATTACTAACGTCCCTTTCGTCCCTCGTCACTTGTCACTTACTCAAAATAATCTTTCAACCAATAACAAAAATAAATGTCAGAAATAACGCAAGTACGTATAGATAAATGGCTTTGGTCGGTTAGAGTATTCAAAACTCGTACCTTAGCAACCCATGCCTGCAATGCAGGACGTGTAAAAATACAGGGCAACAGTGTAAAACCCTCCAGAAAAGTCAATATAGGCGAAACGATTACTATTCGTAAAGGCCCTTTGACCATCATTTACAAAGTAACGGCACTCATCGAAAAAAGAGTATCCGCCACATTAGCAGCAGCATGCTTTATAGATCAGTCTCCTCCGCCACCACCTAAACCAACAATTGGCAAAAAGGATTCGGCTTTCTTTGAATTTCCTGTTGCGTATCGTGAAAGAGGTACAGGACGACCAACGAAACGAGATCGCCGTAAAATTGATGATTTGAAAAAAGATTTTGACGAATAGTTATGACAAAATTAATTACAACACTATATTTATTTATCATCATGGGAAGCCTCCACACTTCCCATGATTTTTTTGTGTCCATCACTGAAATAGACCACAGTGCCACAGAAAATACGCTCCAAATCACTGTAAAACTCTTTACGGACGATTTAGAGAAGGCTTTAGAAGCACAAGGCACTGAAAAGTTGTATTTGGGTACGGATAAAGAAGCAGAAAAAGCCAATCAATACATCGAAAAGTACTTACATCAAAAATTACTATTGAATGTCAATGATAGCTTAGTTGATTTCAATTATTTAGGTAAAGAATTCGACTTAGAAGCAACTTGGTGTTATGCAGAAGTAGAAAATATCCCAAAAGTCCATACTTTAGAGGTAACTAATAAAATTTTCTTAGATAGTTTTGAGGGACAAACCAATATTGTACACACCCATATCCACAACAAAAAGAAAAGCCTCCTCCTTTCCGAAGGCAATATTACTGACAAACTTGTCTATTAGTTTATGTGGTTTTTGTTGTTTCAGTAGTTTTTGTAGTTAGTAAACCACAAAGCACAGAGACAACTAAACAAACCTATTGTTTCCTAGTACGATTATTGATTTTCTTATGCATTGTTTCCTTTCAACGCAAAGGCGCAAAGGTTACGCAAGGTTCGCAAAGAATTAGGACGAAATTTTCACCTTGCGCCCTCATAAAAACCGTACCAGTCAAAAACCACAAAAACTACACAAACCACAAAAACTAACCATGAAAACAGCCATCTTAGGTGCAGGCATTAGCGGTTTTGGTGCAGCACGACTCGCCAAAAAATTAGGGTATGACCTCTTTTTGTCGGATAAAGGGATGATTCCTGAAAACCAACAGCAAATTCTTAATGATTTGGGGATTGAGTGGGAACATGGAACGCATACCATTGACAAAATCTTTGATGCAGATTTTGTGGTCAAAAGTCCTGGTATTCCCGACCAAATTCCTTTGATAACAGCACTTCACGACTCCAATATTCCCGTTATTTCTGAAATTGAATTTGCGAGCCGTCATACGGATGCAACATTGATTGCGATTACGGGCAGTAATGGCAAAACGACGACGACGAGTTTGACTTATGAACTTTTGAAAAATGCGGGCTTTAATGTCGGATTGGGGGGCAATATTGGGCAAAGTTTTGCGGGGCAGGTGGCGACAAACGATTTTGAGTATTATGTTTTAGAGATTAGTAGTTTTCAGTTAGATGGCATTGTTGATTTTGCTCCACATATTTCGATTCTTACCAATATTACACCCGATCATTTAGATCGCTATAATTATGACTTTGATTTATACGCTCATGCTAAAATGCGTATTAGGGAAAATCAAACTGAAAATGATCATTTTATTTATTGTGGGGATGATGCGGCAATATTGGCTTCGTTGGAAAAATATGCTATAAAATCGCAGCTTTATGCCTTCGGATTAGAAGAAAATAACAAGTATGCTGCACAAAAAATCGAGAATCATTTACACTTTTTTATAAAAAGTCGTACCTTCAAATTCCTTATTGATGCGCTAAGTCTACAAGGTCCACATAATCAACTCAATATGATGGTTACCACTTTGGTTGGTATGCTCTTAAATATTGAATCTGATACCATATATAAAACATTCTGTAATTTTGAGAATTTAGAACACCGCATGGAAAAAGTGGCAACTTTACAAGATGTCATTTATATAAATGATTCTAAAGCGACTAATGTTATATCGGTACAATATGCCTTAGAAACGGTCACTCAACCCATTATTTGGATTGTGGGGGGCGTGGATAAAGGCAATGATTATAATGTCTTATTGCCACTTGTGCGCCAAAAGGTAAAACATATTGTTGCCTTAGGTAAAGATAATCAGAAAATTTTAAAGGCTTTTGACAGTGTTTCTCTCCCTATTGTTGAAGCCAAAAGCATGAAAGAAGCGGTTGATGCTGCTCAAAAAGCGGCAAATGCTGGTGATTGTGTTTTGTTATCTCCTGCTTGTGCTAGTTTTGATTTATTCAAAAACTATGAGGATCGAGGCAGACAATTTAAAGAAATGGTTTTGGCTTAATATCAACATAAGCGTTCTGTCCTTCTAAGATAGACCTGATGGTAGTGGTATGGCTTTTAGTTTCTGTGGTTTTAGTAGTTTGTGTGGTTTTTGTGGTTATCACTTTGACTTTGACTCTAAAAGCCATAAGAACGGACAGCAGGACCAAGCGTGACGATGAAACAATGAACCGTTCTCTCCTAAAAAAAAACATAAAAAGAACACTTTAACAACAACACAATATTCTAACAACTAATTTATGGATTTCATTCTCAACAAACTGAAGGGCGATAAGGCTATTTGGGCAGTGGTAGCCATTTTAGCACTGTTCTCTATTCTGGCGGTCTATACTTCCACGAAAACGCTTGCCTACAAATACGCTGGAGGAAATACGGAAATCTATGCTTTGCGCCATACTTTCTACTTGATTATTGGCATGGTATTGATGTACATTGCACATTTGGCTGATTATAATTACTATTCAAAAATTGCACAGATTCTCCTATATTTCTGTATTCCGCTATTGCTGATTACGGGCATATTTGGTAGGGATGGGCGTTGGATTGATATTCCTTTTATCAATCTTAGTTTTCAGCCCTCCGAATTGGCAAAAATCGCCTTAATTATGTATCTGGCGAGGGTGATTACCCTCAAACAAAAGACGATTAGAAGCCTTAAAGAGGGGTTTTTTCCCGTATTTGGGCCTGTTGTACTTGTCTGTGCCCTCATAGTCCCCTTTGACCTCTCTACTGCTGTACTTATCTTTATAACGAGCCTTATTATGATGTTTGTGGGGAGGGTGCCATTTAGGTATGTATTGGGTGTGATTGGAGCAACGATTGTCGCTGCAACAATGACCATCTCTTTGCTTTTTGTACTGCCTGATGAAACACTAAAAAAAGGGCGTTTGGGAACTTGGCATAGTCGTATCAGTACATTTAAATCGGCGATGGCAACGCCTTATTATGAAAAAGACATAACGAAACAAGCCACGCAAGCGAGAATCGCTATTGTCAATGGTTATCCATTGGGGGAAGGTCCTGGTAAAAGCCGACAAAAGAACTTCTTACCAGAGGCTTATTCTGATTATATCTATGCGATTATTATTGAAGAATATGGTATTATTGGGATGATGACGATTGTATTTTTATACCTCTTTTTCCTCTATCGCTGTATTCTAATATTCGTTAAAAGCCCAGGTGATTTTGGGGCATTATTGGCGGTAAGTTTGGCCATCAGTATAGTTACTCAGGCGATGATGAATATGATGGTAAATGTGGGTTTATTGCCTGTAACAGGCGTAACATTGCCTTTGATTAGTCGAGGAGGAACATCCATTATGATTACCAGTTTAGCCATCGGTGTGATATTGAGTGTGGATCACTATAGTTCTATAAAAAAGAAAAAAAGTAAGAAACCCAATACCACCAACCCTACAAGTCTCGTTAATCCTTTTAAACTGGGTAAGTTGTAAAGTATCTCGAGATGCAAAACAAAGGGACGATTGATAAGTGATGAACGGAGCATAAATTAGCCCTTTATCACCTGTCAATCGTCCCTTTTTAAATTCTATCTATCAATGAATCAAACCAAACCACTAAAAGTCATTGTCTCTGGTGGAGGCACTGGTGGACACATTTTTCCTGCCATTGCCATTGCCAATGCCATTGAGCGACAACATCCTAATACGGAATTTCTTTTTGTTGGGGCAAAGGGCAAAATGGAAATGACTAAAGTGCCCGAAGCTGGCTACAATATTGAAGGGCTTTGGATTAGTGGATTGCAACGAAAATTGACGGTAAATAACCTTTCTTTTCCTTTTAAAGTCCTATCAAGCCTATGGAATGCCCGTAAAATTCTAAAGCGTTTTAAGCCCGATTTAGCGGTAGGTGTGGGCGGTTATGCGAGTGGTCCGATGATAAAGGTCGCTGCTTGGGGCAATGTTCCTACCGTCATTCAAGAACAAAATTCTTTTCCTGGGCTTGCCAATAAGCTTTTGGCGAATAGCGTCGATAAGATTTGTGTGGTTTATGAAGGCATGGAGAAACATTTTCCCAAAGAAAAAATCATCATTACAGGTAGTCCCATTAGAGATTTGATTGTCAATGCGTCTTTTGACAAAGCGGAAGGGCTGAAACACTTTGGCTTATCGCCTGACAAAAAAGTCGTCTTTGTCACGGGTGGCAGTTTGGGCGCAAGAGGGATCAATAATGGCATCAAAGCCTGCTTAGAAACTTTTAGAAAACACAACATTCAGCTAATTTGGCAAACAGGCAGTTTTTATATTGAGGAGATGAAAAAGGTCGTACAAGCCGATGATAAAGACATTCATCCAATGGCTTTTGTCAAGCGTATGGATTTGGCGTATGCTGCTGCGGATCTCATCATTTCAAGGGCAGGCGGTACCATTTCAGAGCTTAGAGTCGTGGGAAAACCCGTCATCCTTATGCCTTCGCCCAATGTGACAGAAGACCACCAAACCTACAATGCCATGTCATTGGTCAAAAAAAATGCGGCAATTCTCATAAAAGACAAAGATGCGCCCAATACCTTAGCCTCCACCATCATCGACCTTTTCAACAATCCTCAACAGTGCCAAGAGTTGAGTACCAATATCAAAAAGATGCAAATTACGGATGCTGCGGATAAGATTGCAAAGGAAGCATTGGCGTTGGTTAAGTAAGAACAAAGAGCAAAATTATTTCTCACATGGACGCAAAGCCACAGCACTAAGAACCACGGCACCACAGCACCAAGCAAGAACTAAACCTCCAAAAGCTCCATTATATCCCCAACCTCATCGAATGCCTGCATACCTGTCTGCAACTCATCGCTACCCGAAAGGTCAATGCCCAAAGGTTTGAGTGTTTCAATGATTTCCAAGATATTGTCTTTTGAAAAGTCGAATTTCAGCAAAATATCGTAAGCTTCACACAATTCCTTGAGCAAAGATGGGGAGAGTTCCGTCCCTTTTTTGAGCATTTCCCACGAAAAGTTATGTTGTGTAAAATCCAATAGAAATTGCGATGTCCAACGGGTTCGTTCTTCCAAAAAATGTTCTAAAGTCACCATTTGTGTATCAGGTGCAATTGCCAAACGATGTATCACACTACTAATCTTGTTATCCAAGACATCCAACACCAAATCTACATCCGTCTGCACAATCTCAAAACCCAAATCTTTATTGATTTTATTGATGTATGCCGCATCTTGTTTGCCAAATTCGCCCAAAAAGCGAGGACCAGCCAACCAGCCACTTATTTCTTTGGCAGCCCCACTTTCCATATATCGAATAGAGGTACTATCAAAATTGAAACCAATCCATTCTGCACCCATGGCTGCAAAATAGCGGGCTTCCGTCAAATTATTAATCGAACTAACTTTTAGGCGAGTTTTCAACATAATGTTTAAATTCTAAATTCTAATTCCTAAATATTGATTTTTAGGAGAGAACGGTTTATTGCTCCGTCGTGACGCATGGGCCCGCTATCCGTTCCAAACCTATCGGTTTCCACTACTATCGGGTCTAGTTTATAACAGACAGCCCCTTTTTCGTTTAAGTCGTTTAAGTCGTTTTCTAAACCACAGCACTAAGAACCAAGAACCACAGCACTAAGAACCACAGCACCACAGCACTAAGAACCAAGAACTACTTCGGAATACTCCAATCAATCGGCGTTAAACCTTGTCCTTTAAGGTATTCATTGGTTTTAGAGAAATGTTTGTTGCCAAAGAAGCCATTGCGAGCCGAAAAGGGTGAAGGATGCGCTGATTCTAAGATGCAGTGTTTTGACGCATCAATGTGAGCCGCTTTACCTTGAGCAAAACGCCCCCACAATAAGAATACTAAGCCTTCCCGATGTTCTGACAACTTGCGAATGACAGCATCTGTAAACTTTCCCCAACCGCTATCTTTGTGCGAATTTGCCGTTTTTGCTCGTACTGTCAAAGTCGCATTTAACAAAAAGACGCCTTGTTTTGCCCAAGACTCTAAATTTCCTGTTGTTGGAATATCGAATCCTAAATCATCATTGATTTCCTTATAAATATTTTTGAGAGAAGGCGGTACTTTTACTCCATCAGGTACAGAAAAAGAAAGTCCATGTGCCTGTCCTGCTCCGTGATAAGGATCTTGTCCTAAGATAACGACCCTGACTTTATCAAAAGGCATCAAATTAAAGGCGTTAAAAATTAAATTTCCTGGCGGATAAACGACCTGTCCATCTTGTTTTTCCTTAATCAAAAATTGTTTTAAGGCTTTAAAATAAGGCTGTTGAAACTCGTCTTCTAAGACATTGAGCCAGCTTTCTTCGATTTTAGGATTTATTTTTTTTGAGTCTTCCAAAATATGAGTAGTTTTTATGGGTTAGATAATCAGATAAAAGAGGTATTTGCTTTAACATACTCTTTTTAAAATGTTAATAATGAATAAAAAGCACATAAAAAAGCGAGAGCAAGTTATTCAATATAAATGAGTTCTCAAAATTCCCTACTTTTGTACTGAAAATAAAAACCTTAAACATTTAAAAACTAATAAAAAGGCAGAGAAGAATGCACATATATACTCAAATCATAGGTTTTTTCTTATTAATCTTAATAGGAGGTGAAGCAATTGCACAACAAGAAGCCCCTTTATTTACTTTCGATAAAGAACCTGTATACCGCAGTGAGTTCGACTACGTTTATCAGAAAAACAACCAAAACGAAAGCGAATTATATACAGCCCAATCCGTAGAAGATTATCTTGAATTATACATTAATTTTAAGCTAAAAGTCAAGGAAGCTGAAGCTGAAGGTTTAGACAAAAGTCCCGCCTTTAAATCTGAATTAGATCGTTACCGTCAACAACTTTCACCCACTTATCTCAATGATCGAGAGATTACAAAGGAACTAATGGAAGAGGCTTATACAAGAATGCAAGAGGAACGACGTGTTTCTCATCTTTTATTACTTTGTCCACCTAATGCTCCAGAAGAAGATACACTACGACTTTTTGAAGAAATCAATATCATCTATAAAGAAGTAGCTTCTGGTGGTAAAACCTTTAGAAAAGCAGCAGAAACTTATTCGGAGGATCCTTCTGTCAAAGAAAATAGTGGCGATTTGGGTTATATCACTGCATTTCAAACAATTTATCCTTTTGAAAATGTAGCTTACAATACACCCGTCAAAGAAATTTCAAAGCCGATTCGTACCAAATATGGTTATCATCTTCTAAAAGTAGAAGATAGTCGCCCCACACAAGGAAAGGTCAACGCTGCTCAAATCCTACTTAAAATTCCTAAATTCGCTGATGACACTCAAAAAACTGCCATCAAAGATAAGATTTATGCTTTGCAAGATAGTTTGACAGCAGGAGCTAAGTTTGAGGATTTGGCTTTAAGACATTCAGAAGATAAAACATCGTCTCGTAATGGTGGGTCTTTGGGATGGTTTGGTGTAGGAAAAATGACGAAAAAATTTGAGGATGAAGCCTTTGGACTAAAAGTAGATGAAGTTTCAAAACCTTTTCAAACACAGTATGGATGGCATATTGTAAAAATGATTGACCGAAAAGAAATAGGAACTTTCAAGCAAATGAAATCGGAAATTTTACGAAAAGTACAGAAAGATACTCGCTCTGAATCTGCCAAAAGTGTGTTCATTAATCGACTGAAAACGGAATATAACTTTGAAGTAGACTCTACAGGTTTTGATGATTTTGTAGAAAAATTGGATATTTTGGCTTTGCAAAGAGGTAATTGGAAAATTGGTCCGTTGAAAGATTCGTTGAATCATGTCATTGCTTTTATTGACAATCGAGGGAGATACCAAAGAGATTTTGCCGCTTTTATTGAGCGAAATCAAAATCGTAAAGAGGTCAAAGAAAGTCGTATGAGTATCTCCAAAATCAATTGGCTTTTTGAGGCTTTTATTGAGGAGGAATTAATTGAGTTGGAAGAAAGTAATTTGGAGGATAAACATCCTGAATTCAAGCGGTTGTTACAGGAATATAGAGATGGTATTCTTTTGTTTGAACTGACGAAGCAGCGTGTTTGGGATCGAGCAACTAATGATACTGTTGGCTTGTTGGATTTTTATGAGCGTAATAAAGATAATTATTTATACGAAACTCGCCTTAATGCAAAAATCTTTCATTGTCCAGATGAAAAGACTGCTACAAAGTTGGCAAAAGCGTTAGGTAAACGGGAAGCAAAACGCAAAGCAGGAAAAAAGTTTGGGGCACTTCAAATGTTGCTCTTTAAGTTTAATTCTAAATTGGAAAGTGCGATTACTTATGAGGAAGGTACTTATGTGAAAGGTGACAATGATTTGATTGACTCTATTACTTGGCAAGAGGGTATTTCTCGAAGGATTCCAAATGATGGTGGAGTTTCTTTTGTTATGGTCGAAGAACACATTACGCCTTATCCTAAGCCTTTGGAAGAGTGTAAGGGTTTTGTGATTTCTGATTACCAAACGGAACTTGAAGAAAATTGGGTGAAGGAGTTAAGAACAAAATATCCTGTGGAAGTCAATCGTCGGGTTTTGAACAAGGTTATTAAGAAGTAGTTCTTGGTTCTTGGTTCTTGGTTCTTGGTTCTTGGTTCTTGGTGCTGTGGTTTAGAAAACGACTCAAACAAAAAGGGACTGTCCATCCAAAATAGACCCGATAGTAGTGGAAACCGATAGGTTTGGAACGGATAGCGGGCCCATGCGTCACGACGAAGCAATTGACCGTTCTCTCCTTATAAAAATTAGAATTTAAAACATTCCATTCTCTCCTTATAAAAATTAGAATTTCTAAAAACATTGTTCATTTCTTTAATATTTAGACGATTGTTAACTTCATTTTTTCGATTTGTGCTTGGTTGCTGTAGTACTGTACTAATTTTGTGCTGTAGTTCTTGTGAATATCTAAATTTTAGTAAGAATCAGCAGGAAGCAAAGGGCAAAATTGTGGCAAGGGTCAATAATGATTATTTGTATGAATCTGATTTGAATGGCTTGTACAATTCCAATAATGCGAAAGTCGATAGCTTGAGTGTGGTCAGGGAATATATTGATAATTGGGCGTACAGTAAATTGATGGTGAAGAAAGCAACTGATTTTTTGCCGAAGAATAGCCTTAGAGATATTGAGCGAAAAGTAGATGAATACCGTTCTTCTTTATATACTTATCAATTTGAAAAGGAATTGATTAATGAAAAGGTGAATTTGGAGATTAGTCAAGAGGAAATTGACCTGTATTATGCGGAAAATGAAGAGAATTTGCCTTTACCACATGCTGTAATCCAATGTCAGTATGTATTTCTTAACAAAAGTTCTTCTAAGTTGGATTCTATCAAGTATTGGTTCAAAAATCCAAGTGATGACAATCTTGGCAAAATAAAAAGTACAGGTTATCAGTTTGCGAGTAATTTTAGTATGGAAGCAGATTGGGTATCTTGGGATAAGCTACAAGCTAAATTGCCAAAAAAAATTGACAACCCTAAGTCATTTTTGAAAAAGAAAAAATATTTTGAAATGGAAGATGACAACCAGCTATATTTGGTTAGAATCAAAGACTATGCTTTTGAAGGAGAAAACTCTCCCAAAATGTATGCAGAACAAGATATTAAAAAAATAATCGTTAATAAACGAAAACAAGAATACTTACAACGTATCAAAAACAATATTTTCAATGAAGCCAAAAATGCCAATCGGATTGAAACCTATTAAGACAATCGTTTTTTCATTGAGCTTACTCGTTTCTTTTGTTCTTATACTATTATCTCATAGCCTCCACGCTCAAAATGACGTATTGGTTGATGGAATTATTGGGATCGTCGGCAATAAAATTGTCTTGCACTCTGATATTGAAATCCAATACCAACAAAGTTTGGCGCAAGGCATGTCGCCTGATGAAAGTATCAAATGTCAAATATTCGATCAGTTGATGATGGAAAAATTGCTCATCAATCAAGCGGAATTAGATAGTATTGTGGTGACAGAAGATGAAATCGAAATTGAGATAGACAATCGTTTCCGTTACTACATCAGTTTATTGGGTTCTGAAGAAAAATTTGAGGAGTATTTTAATAAAACAGTCTTGGAATTTAAGGACGAATTTCGTCCCGAAGTTCAGCAAATTTTGTTGGCAAAACGGATGCAAGAAGATATAGTGAGTACGGTAAAGGTTACGCCAATTGAAGTCAAAGAGTTTTTCGCTGAAATTCCAAAAGACAGTCTTCCTTACTTCAATGCAGAAGTACAGGTGGCTGAAATTGTGTTGAATCCCATTATTACCAAAGAAGCCAAAGAAGCTGCCAAAGCCAAGTTAAGGGACTTTAAAGCCCGTATTCTATCGGAACAAAATACTTTTGAAGAATTGGCAGAAACCTATTCACAAGATCCTGGTTCTGGAGCGCAAGGTGGTAATCTGGGCTTACAATCTCGTGGAACATACGTTAAAGAGTTTGAGGCTGCCGCTTTCAATTTGAAGAATAAAGATGAGATGACAGATATTGTTGAAACACAATTTGGTTTTCACCTCATTCGTCTCATTGAAAGAATTGGTAATAACATCAACTTACAGCACATTTTGATTAAGCCAACTATTTCGACGGCAGACTTTGATTTGACCAAAGCGAAAGCAGATAGCATTCGAACGCTTATTCTCAATGATTCTATTTCTTTTAAAGAGGCAGTAGATGAATATTCGGAGGATGAAAATTCTCAGTCAGTGGCTGGTTCTTTGGTCAATCGTCAAACAGGATCAACCTATTTTGAGATGGATCAATTAGATCCCGACGTATTTTTTGCCATAGAAAGCCTCAAAGAAGGCGAAATGTCTCAACCCACTTTGGTCAAAGCTCCCGATGGATCAAAACAGTACAAAATATTTATCATACAATCTCGCACTGTTCCACATAGAGCAAACTTAGAAGATGACTACAGCCGTATTCAAGAATTTGCCCAACAACAGAAACAAAATGAGGCCATGAACAAGTGGATTACGGAAAAAGTAGAGAATACTTTTGTGCGGCTTAATGACCAATACAGTTCTTGCTCGTCTATGATAAAGTGGGGCAATTAACTTGATGTGTCTTAAAAAAGGTTAAAAAGCTCCCTATATACGAGGTCTCACATAAGATTCTGTATAACATACCTTTATCTTTATGCGTAAAAAAGCAAGGAACGAAGCGAAACCCACAGACCTCACTTCGCCTATTCAAATAAAAAATATCAACAAATAAATTATGTCAACAGATACCCTAACATCAAAATATGGTTCGGATGTAGAAGCAGTAGATGCTTTGGCTCAATCTTACCAAGACCTTACAAGTGAAATAGGCAAAGTTATCATTGGGCAAAAAGATGTCGTCAAAAGTGTACTACTTTCCATATTTAGTGATGGGCACAGTCTTTTGGTCGGTGTTCCTGGGTTAGCCAAAACCCTTTTAGTCAAAACAATATCGGATGTATTGGATCTTGATTTCAAAAGAATCCAGTTTACACCAGATTTGATGCCATCGGATATTACAGGTTCAGAAATTTTGGACGACAATCGACAGTTCAAATTTATGAAAGGGCCTTTGTTTACCAATATCCTTTTAGCGGATGAGATCAACCGTACACCACCCAAGACACAAGCAGCCTTATTAGAGGCGATGCAAGAACGTGCTGTAACGATTTCTGGAGACTTACACACCTTGCCTGCCCCTTTCTTCGTATTAGCGACACAAAACCCGATTGAGCAAGAAGGAACTTATCCTTTACCAGAAGCACAATTAGACCGTTTTATGTTCAATATCACATTGGATTACCCATCGCTTCAAGACGAAATTGAAGTTGTAAGAGCAACTACTACAGACAAAAGAATAGAATTAAACAAAATCATTAGTGGACAAGACATTATTGGTTTCCAAAAACTGATTCGTCGCATCCCAATTTCTGACAATGTCTTAGAGTATGCCGTCAAACTTTCGGCAAAAACTCGTCCAAATACAGACCATGCCACATCAGAGGTAAACAATTATCTTGCGTGGGGCGCAGGACCTCGTGCTTCACAATATCTGGTATTGGGTGCAAAATGTCACGCAGCTATTTCTAAAAAATACTCACCAGACATTGAGGATGTCAAAGCCGTTGCGCCTTCTATTTTACGCCACCGTATCGTAAAGAACTACAAAGCGGAAGCAGAAGGATTAAGCATCGAAAATATCATTGAAGGGCTTCTTTAAACGAAAAGTGACGAGTGACTGGTGGCGGGTGATTTCAAAATATTTTGTTCCATCGTCCCTTTCGTCCCTTAAAATGGTTTCAATAGTTTGTAGCATTTCGATGTTCTACAAATTATTGAAACCATTTTTTTTTGGAGAAAACGGAGTTTCTAAATTCTATTTTTTTGGAGAGAACGGACAGTTGCTTCGTCGTTCAGCATGGGCCCGCTATCCGTTCCAAACCTATCGGTTTCCACTACTATCGGGTCTATTTTGGATGGACAGAACAACTTATATGGGCTTTAATAAAACCTAATATTGCTTATATCTCACGTTCACGGGTTAGAAAAATAGTTTCACACATGAATGAATTATTTTATAAATTAAATATATTTATATCGTTCATTATCAGATGTTATGGAAATCAAAACTTTGGATACTAGTATTTTCCCTCGACCTTAAATACAGTTTAGTAAAAATTGCGATTAAAAAGGAAATACTGTTTGAGCGTAGCGAGTTTATTTCATTTCAGCTTTTTTTGCTAACAAATGGCGTTAAAAC
>Ga0209185_1000434_pt1 | contig 49830 bp, 41 predicted proteins | sample SidtaG_2_FD_187425 | JGI IMG/M metagenome (GOLD analysis project Ga0209185, IMG submission 187425) | Marine algal microbial communities from Sidmouth, United Kingdom - Sidmouth_Asex2 metaG (SPAdes) (version 2) | ecosystem: Host-associated > Algae > Red algae > Unclassified | place: Sidmouth... | reverse complement strand
GTCATCGATAACGCCTACAACAATGCCATGATGGTCTAACCGTTTGATTTTTATTGTCATATCACCCTCAAAGTTGAGGTGATATTATACTAAACGTGGGATCTTGTGGGAAATATTATAAATAGAAATTATTTAGTTTGGTCTGCTCAATGTCAGTTATATGAGGTTTTTAAATATTTATTAAGGACGTTTTCATAAAATATAATTTAATGAATTAGGGTAAGCATTAACTTTACAAAGAAATAAGGAAAATATTTATTGGTTATATTCTCCTAGTATTTATCAACTATCGGCTAGCGATTAATGTTGCTCTGCTTTCCATTGACTTAACTTCAATAAGATTAAGTTTTGGATAATAAGTAATAGTGGCAAAAGCGTCATTTGTTGTCTCATAAGATTTTTCAGCTATTTGAGAATAAAAATTATCATTAAAACTATTTTTCTCAAAAGTATCAGCGACACATTCTTCTTGTACGGTTAATGAAGTGGCATCTATACAGTTAAATATTTCTTCTTTTTCTGCTAATGCAACATGGCTCACACTTAACGCAGCAGCTATTATTAACATTCTTTTATACATTTTATTCTCCTTTGCTATATAAGAATAATATTAGCAAGGGGTTAGGCTTTTAGCTAACATAATAATATTACATTATTATTACAATGACTTTTATTTTTAATAATTTTATTTTATTTAATATTTTAAATAGTTAAACCACTGAATTTTTTAATAAAAATTGTTAAGTTAAAACCATGTTATTAAATAAAGCATAATAATAATTTATTTTACATAAAGATAATTTAATAAAATCATCTAAATTTTTAATGACATGAATTAAGCCTTAATAGCTTTTTTGCCGCATATATACCCGTTACCAATCAAAATGCTCGTTTCAGAGCGCGTGAGCGTCAATGTTTATAAGAAGTAATTCAAGGCAATACTTTATTGTAATGGTTGTTCCCTTATAAAAAGTATTAACCATGAAGTGATCTTTTAAAGGAATAAACGCTCAAGCGCTTTTTCGATGGGTCTAAAAACAATTTATGTGGCGTTATTAAGTTTAGTCATGGAATAACCATGACATAAACCTAATGCCTTGCCTAAATTGTTTTTAGTTCCCACTGAAACCTGCATTTTGAATGGTAACGGGTATAAGTTGAAAGTCGCTTATATTAAAATAATTCAATGATATGAATTTCCATAAAGGTGGATACTCGTGTAAGACATTGTCCATAAATAAGTGAGCTAATAATAATTAATTCTTTGTAATTAGCTGGTAGTTTTTTTTAACTTTATGATAATGTTATTAAATTTTTTTTTATAAATTATACGATACAAAAATAAGTTAATTATTTTATTTTTATATCTAGGTAAAAAGTCTAATGTGTTTATTATTAACAACGTCAAGGAGACAAAGGATTTAAGAAAAGGCAGGAGCTTTTATCTAGGGAAAGAATAGGATAAGTCTGGAAGATTTAATTAATATGGATATTGCTAGGATGCTATGGACAATAAAACTTCAGGATGAAGTATTAGCAGGGATTGGCTAGCTTTAAATAAAAATGCGACTTAGGTCGTATTTTTTTTGCCTTTTTTATTACATTTTTTAGAGCCATCGCACACACCCCCTGAAACGAGTACCTTGATTGGTAACGGGTATATAACTTAATTCTCCTCTCTCTAAATTTAAATAATAGAAACAATTTCATATTAGCGTCATAAAACAATCATATTAAGCGATTAAATTTAATAAAAAACTTAACGAGAATTTATTATGACCAGCATTCAATTTAACCAAATGAACAATGATGATGAAGAATTTACAGAGTTTTCTGAATTTGAGATCAAAAATAATGACAAAAAGCATAAGCGTCGTGTTACTAAAATGATGAAACAACAACAGCGCTTAAAAAAAGTATCTTCTATGTCAAGCGAGTTTGGATCTTTGCAATACTGAGTTTAACTTAACGGTTAATAATCCCGTTGTTATTAACTTGATTATATTAAACCGCTTAGTTAATTGAATAATTAAAAAAACCCGAGTTTCCTATTAGAAATTCGGGTTTTAGTAAATCTAGTATATTAAGAGCACTTAAATGCTAAGTGATCAAAACTACTTCGTGTTAAGCCTTAGCTTACCAACCTGTTTTTTCTTTAAGTGCTGAACCAATTTCAGCTAAAGAACGAACCGTTTTAACACCAGCCGCTTCAAGAGCAGCAAATTTCTCATCAGCTGTACCTTTACCACCAGCGATAATTGCGCCAGCGTGCCCCATACGCTTACCTTCTGGTGCAGTAACACCAGCAATGTAAGATACAACAGGCTTAGTCACATTCGCTTTGATATATTCTGCGGCTTCTTCTTCAGCTGTTCCACCAATTTCACCAATCATTACAATTGCTTCAGTTTGTGGATCGTTTTGAAACATTTCTAACACGTCGATGAAGTTAGTGCCTGGAATAGGATCGCCACCAATTCCAACACAAGTTGATTGACCAAAACCAGCATCAGTAGTTTGCTTAACAGCTTCGTACGTTAATGTACCCGAACGAGATACAATTCCCACTCTACCAGGCTTATGGATATGCCCTGGCATAATGCCAATTTTAGTCTCACCTGGAGTAATAACACCCGGACAGTTAGGACCAATCATGCGAACGCCAGATTGGTCAAGCTTAGCTTTAACATCAACCATATCTAAAGTTGGAATACCTTCAGTGATAGTAACAATAAGTTCAATGCCTGCATCAATAGCTTCTAAAATTGCATCTTTACAAAACGGTGCTGGAACATAGATAACTGTAGCTGTTGCGCCAGTTGCTTTTACAGCTTCACGTACTGTATTAAATACTGGAAGTCCTAAATGCGTTTGACCGCCTTTACCTGGGCTTACGCCACCGACCATTTGTGTACCGTACTCAAGTGCTTGTTCTGAATGAAACGTACCTTGACCACCTGTAAAACCTTGACAGATCACTTTAGTATCTTTATTAATTAAGACAGACATTATTTGCCCTCCGCAGCTGCTACGACTTTAGTCGCTGCATCAGTTAATGACTCAGCAGCAATGATATCTAAGCCAGATTTTTTAAGTACTTCCCTACCTTCTTCGGCATTTGTACCTTCTAAACGTACAACTACAGGCACTTGAACGCCTACATCTTTAACTGCAGCAATAATACCTTCAGCAATCATGTCGCAACGTACAATGCCACCAAAGATGTTAACTAAAACAGCTTTAACGTTGTCGTCAGAAAGAATGATTTTAAAAGCTTCAGAAACACGCTCTTTGGTCGCCCCCCCGCCAACATCTAAAAAGTTAGCCGGCTTGCCACCGTGTAAGTTAACGATATCCATTGTGCCCATTGCAAGGCCTGCACCGTTAACCATACAACCTACGTTACCGTCTAAAGCTACGTAGTTTAATTCAAAACGTGCTGCATGTGCTTCACGCTCATCTTCTTGAGATGGATCGTGGAAAGCGCGCATTTTAGGTTGACGGTATAAAGCATTACCATCGATACCAATTTTGCCATCTAAACAGTGAAGATCACCTTCGTCAGTAATAACTAACGGATTGATTTCTAATAATGCAAAATCAAAATCTTCAAACATTTTAGCAAGACCTAAAAAAATCTTAACAAATTGCTTCATTTGGGTAGGATTTAAGCCTAATTTGAAACCTAATTCACGTGCTTGGTAAGGTTGTGCACCGACAAGTGGATCAATTTCAGCTTGATGAATTAACTCAGGAGTTTCTTCAGCAATTTTCTCTATGTCTACCCCGCCCTCAGTAGAAGCCATAAATACCACCTTACGACTTGCACGGTCTACAACGGCACCAAGGTATAACTCATTAGCAATATCAGTACAGCTTTCCACTAAAATTTTAGCTACTGGTTGACCATGTTCGTCAGTTTGGTAAGTAACTAAGTTTTTACCTAACCAGTGTTGGGCGAAATCTTTAATTTCTTGCTTAGTTTTAACTAGCTTTACACCGCCAGCTTTACCACGCCCACCAGCGTGAACTTGAGTTTTAACAACCCACATATCGCCGCCAATTTTGTTAGCAGCTTCGGCAGCTTCTTGAGGTGTATCGCAAGCGAAACCTTCAGAAACTGGTAAACCATATTCAGCGAATAATTGTTTCGCTTGATACTCATGCAAATTCATGGTGTTTTATCCATTTATCTGTAAATGATGACAGCCGTTCCATATTTTCTCTCATAAAAAATATGCACTGCTGCCAGTGAAATTAATAAAATTAGGTCTTACTCTAATACAAAAGCTCTGTAGACAGTAGTCTAAAGAGCTATTTGTAATTATATGTAGTGTTTATTAGTTCGTGTTATAAACTGGCACAACTAACAATAAATTTTATTAGAAATTAATCAGTACTTATTAAAACTTTATAAATTAAATATCTAAAAGTAGTCTTGCTGGATCTTCAAGTAGATCTTTAATTGTCACTAAAAAACCAACAGACTCCTTACCATCTACTAAACGATGATCGTATGATAAAGCTAAATACATCATAGGTAATATTTCAACTTTACCATCAACAGCCATGGGTCTGTCTTGTATTTTATGCATACCTAAAATTGCCGCTTGCGGTAAGTTTAAGATAGGAGTAGAAATTAATGAGCCAAAAACACCGCCGTTAGTAATAGTAAAATTACCACCTTGCATTTCATCCATGGTTAGCTTGCCATCACGACCTTTAATTGCTAAATCACGAATACCATTTTCAATTCCTGCCATACCTAATTGGTCAGCATCGCGTAATACCGGAGTAACGAGTCCGCGTGGCGTAGAAACAGCAATACTTATATCAAAATAGTTATGATAAATAATATCATCCCCATCTATTGAGGCATTTACCGCTGGGTAGCGTTTTAATGCTTCCGTTACCGCTTTTACATAAAAAGACATAAAACCTAAACGAGTATCATGGGTTTTTTCAAATAAGTCTTTGTATTGTTTACGTAAGTCCATAATTGGCTTCATGTTAACTTCGTTAAACGTAGTCAACATTGCCGTAGAATTTTTAGCTTCAAGTAAACGCGTAGCAATGGTTTTACGTAAGCGTGTCATCGGTACACGTTTTTGGGTACGTTCGCCTAAGTCTTGTGTAACCGAATCAGTCGCTTTTGCTGGCGCTGGTGCAGGTTGAGCTTTTGCAGAGTTTGCAGCAGCTTCTACATCTTCTTTAGAAATACGACCACCTTTACCAGAACCAACAACATCAGAGGCTGTAAGCCCTTTTTCAGTCATTAAACGACGCACCGATGGACTCGCTAATTCATCACTACTAATAGCTTCTTCTGAGGCAGCTGCTGGAGCTGAACTTGCTGATGCACCAGCATTTAGTTCACCAATTTTTTGGTTGCCTAAAACAGTTTCGCCTTCAGCATGAATAATTTTACCAATTACGCCATTGTCTTGAGCTACAACTTCAAGTACTACCTTATCTGTTTCAATATCAACTAAGTTTTGATCAACGGTTACTGTGTCGCCTTCTGCTACATGCCAAGCAGCGACAGTAGCGTCTGCTACTGACTCTGGTAATACCGGAACCACAATATCAATTACGTTAACTTCATCGCTAGAAACGGCTTCAGCTTTAGGTGCACTTTTATCTGGAGTAGAAGATACAGCTTCTTCGCCTTCTGAAAGAACAGCAATAACTTGCCCACCTAATACGGTTGCTCCTTCAGTTTCTGAAATTGACGTAATCACCCCATCAGAAGTAGCGGGTACTTCAAGCACAACTTTATCGGTTTCAATATCTACTAATACTTGGTCGCGTGATACTTTATCACCTACTTGTACATGCCAAGTAGCTACGGTTGCGTCTGCAACAGATTCAGGTAAAACGGGAACCTTAATTTCGGTTGTCATTTATTTTATTCCTTAACAAAAACTAGTCTATTCAACATTTAGCGCGTCTTGGACTAGCGCTTGTTGCTCTTTAACATGAACTGACATATAACCTACAGCTGGTGCTGCAGAGGCATTTCTGCCAGCATATATCAAATGAGTACCTTCAGGTATTACTACTCTAAAGTGGTGTTGCGAACAATACCAAGCACCTTGATTTTGTGGTTCTTCTTGACACCAAACAAAGTTTTTAGCATTTTCATATTTTGCAATTTCAGCTTTAAGAATTTCCTCAGGAAAAGGATAAAGCTGTTCAATACGAATTATTGCAACGTTAGTTTGTTCGTTCTTACGGCGTTGGTCTAATAATTCGTAGTAAACCTTACCACTACAAAAAACCACTCTTTCAACATCTAGAGGGACTATATCGTCAACCTCACCTATTACGTTGTAAAATTCACCTGTTGCTAATTCTTCTAATGAGGAAACCGCTACAGGATGTCGTAATAATGACTTAGGTGACATAACAATCAGTGGACGGCGCATAGGTCGAACAACTTGACGACGCAGCATATTAAATACTTGAGCCGGAGTTGAAGGTACGCATACTTGCATATTATGGTCAGCACACAATTGTAAAAATCGCTCTAATCGAGCTGAAGAATGCTCAGGACCTTGTCCTTCGTAACCATGCGGAAGTAACATGGTTAAACCACATAAACGACCCCATTTCTGCTCACCTGAACTTATAAATTGATCAAATACAACTTGTGCACAGTTAGCAAAATCACCAAATTGTGCTTCCCATATAGTTAAACCTGCAGGTTCTGCTGTGGTGTAACCATATTCAAAAGCAAGTACTGATACTTCTGATAATACTGAATCATTAATATCAAAAGGGCCTTGACCTTCTCTAATATTTTGTAATGGCAAGTATTGGCTACCATCATCTTGATTATGTAGCACAGCGTGACGGTGGAAAAATGTTCCTCGTCCAGAATCTTGGCCAGTAATACGAACCCGTTGACCTGAATCTACAATAGTGGCGTAAGCTAAATTTTCCGCCATCCCCCAATCAAGTAACTTTTCTCCAGATGCCATTTTAGCGCGATCATCGTAAATTTTTTGTACTCGACTATGAACTCGGTGTGCTTCAGGAATAGTGGCTATTTTACTGGCAAGATCTTTTAATTTTTCAATAGAAATTTCTTTGTCGTAATCGTCGTCCCAATTGTGTCCTAAGTAAGGAGACCAATCAACAGAATGCTCTGTCATAGGGCGCCATTGCTCAACTGTACACTGACCTTCGTCTAATAGTTTACGATAATATGATGTCATTTCATCAGATTTTGCTTTTGAGACTGTTGCTTCAGCTGCAAGTTTATCTGCATATATTTGACGAGGTGTAGGATGTTTTTTAACTTTTTTGTACATTAACGGCTGAGTCGCACTAGGCTCATCGGCTTCGTTGTGTCCGTGACGGCGATAACAAACTAAGTCGATAACAACATCACGTTTAAATTCGTTTCTGTAATCAAGCGCAATTTGCGTTGCTAAAATTACCGCTTCAGGATCATCACCATTTACATGTAAAATAGGTGCTGAAACCATTTTGGCTATTTCAGTACAATATTCACCACTGCGTGTATCTTCGGCATTCGAGGTAGTGAAGCCCACCTGGTTATTAACCACCAATCGAATTGTTCCACCGACTTTAAATGCACGTGCTTGCGACATATTAAAGGTTTCTTGTACAACCCCTTGTCCTGCAATAGCTGAATCACCGTGTATAGTAATAGGTAATACTAAATCACCTTGATTACACTTGCGGCGATCTAAACGAGCACGTACAGAGCCAATGACAACCGGATTAACAATTTCAAGATGAGACGGGTTAAACGCTAACGCTAAATGAACATTACCTGATGGCGTCACGAAGTCAGATGAGTAACCTTGGTGATATTTAACATCCCCCGAAGATAAAATTTCATCGTGCTTACCGCCAAACTCATCAAAAAGTTTAGATGGGTTTTTACCCATTACGTTTACTAAAACGTTTAAACGTCCTCTATGTGCCATACCGATGACAACTTCTTTAGCACCGGCGGTTCCTGCACGCGTAATAAGTTCTTTCAGCATGGGGATCAGTGCATCACCACCTTCTAAAGAAAAACGTTTAGCGCCAGGAAACTTAGCTCCAAGGTATTTCTCTAAGCCGTCTGCGGCGATTAAGCCTTTAAGAATTTCTTCTTTTTCAGCTACTGATAGTAGAGGTTTGGATTGAACTGACTCTAATCGATTTTGTAACCAACGTTTTTCATCGGTAGAAGTGATGTGCATATATTCAGCACCAATTGAACCACAATAGGTAGTTTTAAGAGCTTTAAATAAGTCACCTAGTTTCATTGAATCTTGGCCTATGGCAAGTGATCCAACGTTGTAGTCTTTATCAAAATCGTTTTCAGATAAGTCGTGGTGAGAAAGCTGTAAGTCACGCACTTTGTCACGTTGCCATAAACCGAGAGGATCTAAGTTAGCATTTTGATGACCACGAAAACGAAAGGCATTAATTAGTTGTAAAACTTTAACTTGTTTGGCGTCGCCACCGCTTGATACAACAACGGTTTTACTCGGTTGTTTAGCTAAAGTTTTAAATTCATCACGTATTTCAGAATGTCGGTATTCAACATCAGAACCTTCAACTTTTGGGAGTTGTTGAAAAATTTCACGCCATTCTGCGGTAACAGATTGTGAATTGTCTAGATAAGATTCGTATAATTCTTCTATATAAGCAGCGTTAGCGCCGCTAAAATGGGAAGACTCTATCCAAGCCTTCATTGCACCTTCGGGCATTGCCTGTTCCTTTATTGGGATAAAAGCAATAAAACACACCGTAACTTTTTAACTTGTAAAATATTATAAAATAAGAGGGTAAATAAAACTTAGTCGCTCTAATTACCCATTCGTACATTCATACTACATTAAATTAGTTAAGCCGTTACACCAGTAGTAAACTTTTTAGTTAACAATAGCAGAATATTACAACATTGTGCTATTTAAGTAATTAATATTTAATGAATTAAACCGCTCTTGAAAGTAGCATAGATTTTATATGCCCTATCGCTTTGGTTGGGTTCAACCCTTTTGGGCATACGTCAACGCAATTCATAATCCCATGGCAACGAAATACGCTATAAGCATCTTGCAAACCATCTAAACGTTCTTCGGTGGCTGTGTCTCGGCTATCAATTAAAAAACGATAAGCATGCAATAAACCGGCTGGACCAATAAATTTATCTGGATTCCACCAAAATGATGGGCAAGAGGTTGAGCAACAAGCACACAAAATACATTCATATAAACCGTCAAGCTCTTCTCGGTCTTCAATAGATTGCAAATGCTCTCTTGCGGGTACGTCTTTACCATCGTTAATTAAGTATGGTTTAATTTTTTCGTACTGATTATAAAATTGAGTCATGTCAATAATTAAATCTCGCACTACGGGTAAACCAGGTAAAGGTCTTAATACAATTTTTTTTGCCGGTATGTCTGATAAAGGCGTAATACAAGCTAAGCCATTTTTACCATTCATGTTTAAACCATCGCTACCACATACACCTTCACGGCATGATCGCCTAAAAGATAAAGTAGGATCTGTTTCTTTTAACGTAATAAGTGCATCAAGCACCATCATGTCTGAACCGTCAGGTATTTCTAGCTCGTAATCCTTCATGTAGGGAGCGTTATCTACATCAGGGTTATAACGATAAATTGAAAATATTTGTTTCATTAAATAAATCCTTAGTAAACACGTGCTTTAGGTGGGAATGCTTCACGATGAACTGGCTTCATATTAACATCACGTTTTGACATGTCTTCAGTGTCAGGTGAATAAATAGAGTGACATAACCAGTTTGTATCATCACGTTCCGTGAAATCTTGACGGGCATGAGCACCGCGAGATTCAGTTCTAAAGTTGGCGGCTTTAGCCGTACAAAAAGCTGTTTCCATTAAGTTATCTAATTCTAAACATTCAATACGCTGAGTATTAAAGTCTGAAGATTTATCGCTTAAATGTGCTGTTTGTAAACGTTCACGTATTTCGGTTAACTCTTTCATACCCTCGGCCATGGCTGCACCTTCACGAAATACTGAGAAGTTAAGTTGCATACATTGCTGCAAGTCTTTACGAATTTGCACTGGGTCTTCACCTTTTGATGAAGTTTCCCAGCGATTCGTACGTGCTAGTGAAGCCTCAAGATCAGATTCAGAAGCATCTTTGCCTGCTTGAGTTTCGTTTAAGTAAGTTCCTAAGAAGTTACCCGCTGCACGACCAAATACTACTAAATCAAGTAACGAGTTACCACCTAAGCGGTTAGCTCCATGTACTGATACGTTAGCAATTTCACCTACGGCAAATAAACCTTCAACCAATGTTTCTTTACCGGTTATAGGATCAAATCGAATAGCTTGTCCATTAACATTACACGGTACACCGCCCATTTGATAATGACACGTAGGAATAACTGGAATAGGTTCAACGGCAGGGTCAACATGAGCAAAAGTTTTAGATAAATCACACACACCAGGTAAGCGTTTTTCTAGAGTTTCACGACCAAGGTGATCAAGCTTAAGTTTAATATGAACACCCCATGGACCATCACACCCACGACCTTCGCGAATTTCAGTCATCATTGAACGGGCTACTACATCACGCCCTGCTAAATCTTTAGCATTAGGTGCATAACGCTCCATAAAACGTTCGCCATCTTTGTTAAGGAGATAACCCCCTTCACCACGACAACCTTCGGTTACTAATGTGCCTGCACCTGCAATACCGGTTGGATGGAATTGCCACATTTCCATATCTTGCATTTGTATACCAGCACGAAGCGACATACCTACACCGTCACCGGTATTTATATGTGCGTTAGTGGTAGAAGCATAAATACGACCTGCTCCACCTGTTGCTAATACCGTTGCACGTGCTTTAAAATAAACAACTTCGCCTGTTTCAATACAAATAGCGGTTGTACCTACAACAGCACCATCGGCATTTTTAACAAGGTCTAATGCATACCATTCTGAGTAGACATTAGTTTTGTTTTTAACATTTTGTTGATATAAACAATGAAGTAAAGCGTGACCCGTACGGTCAGCAGCGGCAGCGGTACGAGCGGCTTGTTCGCCACCAAAGTTTTTAGATTGACCACCAAACGGACGTTGGTAAATTTTACCTTCTTCGGTACGAGAAAAAGGTAAACCCATTTTCTCTAATTCAATTATAGACTCTGGCCCAGTCTTACACATGTATTCGATAGCATCTTGGTCACCAATATAATCAGACCCTTTAACAGTATCGTACATGTGTTGTTCCCAATGGTCTTCGTGGGCATTACCTAGTGCTACTGTAATACCACCTTGAGCAGAAACCGTATGAGAACGAGTAGGAAAAACTTTGGAAATTAGAGCACAAGATTTACCTGACTCAGTTATTGCTAGTGCGGCGCGCATACCTGCACCACCGGCGCCAATCACTATGGCGTCAAATTCACGAATTGGAACGCTCATTTATACACCCCATACTATGATAAAACCCGCAGCGAGATATACAAGCAACGTGATTGAGAAAATAAATTGTAATGACCCACGAAGAAAAGCAGGCTTTACATAATCAGACAGAACTTGCCATACACCAATCCATGCATGAACCACTAATGCAATAACGGCTAATAGCGTAAATATTTTCACGCTTATACATGAAAATAAATCATGCCATATTGTAAAAGTTACTTCTGGAGTAATAAGAAAAAAGCCAGCTAAAAAGAAAGTATATAATGCAAGAATAATGGCACTTGCTCTTAACAGAATAAAATCATGTACGCCACTTCTGCCTACTGTTGCTGCATTGTTTACCATAACCAAACTCCTACTACTAGGGTAAGTACAAACCATAAAACCATAACGATTTTAGCGCTTATATTACCAGAAGCTAACTCTTCAAAATGACCCAAGTCCATAATAAGATGACGAATACCACCAAGTAAGTGATAGATTAATGCAGATAAAACACCTAAAAGAATAAACTTGAAAAAGAAACCATCAAGAGTTGCTTGAAGTTGAGAGAAATCTTCCGCAGAAGATAATGATAGAGACAGAACCCACAATAAAATACCGATAGCAAAAACCATAATAACACCTGAAACACGGTGTAATAATGAAGCATATGCTGCTGGATGCATTTTTATTGTAGCTAAATCTGTCAAGCTTAGATTTACAGGACGTTGTTTTTTCACAATTATTGCCTAAGGAGCTCTTAGAGCTTTCAACTTGATTTTCTTTGCCATTTTGCCGCATTAAACACTACTAAATAACACGACCCCCCACCGAACTTAATTAATATTTAAAAATTTCCATACCACTCAAATGCACAAGCAAAAGATCTAACACAGTCATGATAAAATATTAGTTATGAACCCATTGATTATATAGTCGATATTAAATAATTACAATTTTCTTGCATTATCCTTTGCTTACTATTTCACTGTCTTATGGCTAAATTTTAACCATAAAAAAACCAACGTACATTATTTAATCAAATTAGGATTTCCCTGCTCACAATTGAATTGACTTAGAGGGGGTGTTATGAAGTAGAATAAAGAAAGTTTATATTCACCAAAACTGACTAAATCTTAGTTTTCTCAGATAACAAATCTAATAGGGGATGTACATATGGCTGAATCAAAGGCCTCTCTAAGTATTAACGGTAAAGAAGTTGCTGAATTACCAATTCTTTCAGGTAGTGCGGGTAATGACGTGATCGACATCCGAACTTTAGGCGCTAGTGGTTATTTCACCTACGACCCCGGTTTTTTAGCGACCGCTTCTTGTGAATCATCAATAACTTTTATCGACGGCGGTAAAGGCATATTACAACATCGTGGTTATGCCATTGCTAATTTAGCTAAGGACGCTGATTACCTTGAAGTTTGTTACATCTTATTAAACGGTACAGCTCCTACAACAAGCGAATATAAAGAATTCGTTCATGTTATTACCAACCACACATTAGTACATGAAAAGTTAGTACAATTTTTCCATGGTTTTTTACCCGACGCTCACCCAATGGCTATGTTGTGTGGTGTTGTTGGCGCACTTTCATCGTTCTATCATGATGATTTGGATATTACTGATGCTGAGCAACGTATGCGTTGTGCGCATCGTTTAATTGCTAAAATGCCGACCATCGCGGCAATGGCTTACAAATACAATATGGGTCAACCGTTTGTATACCCGCGTAATGATTTGACGTATGCAGAAAACTTCTTACACATGATGTTTTCTGTCCCTGCTGAAGAATACAAAGTTAACCCAATAGCAGCCAAAGCAATGGATCGTATTTTTACACTTCATGCTGATCACGAGCAAAACGCTTCTACTTCAACGGTTCGTTTAGCCGGTTCTTCAGGTGCTAATCCGTATGCATGCATTGCTGCTGGCGTTGCTTCTTTATGGGGACCCGCTCACGGTGGTGCTAATGAAGCTTGTTTGACTATGCTTGAAGAAATTGGTGATGTATCTCGTGTTGATGAATATGTTGCTAAAGCTAAAGATAAAGCTGACCCGTTCCGATTAATGGGCTTTGGTCATCGTGTTTATAAAAACTTTGATCCACGCGCAACCGTTATGCGTGAAACCTGTCATGAAGTTTTACAAGAGTTAGGTATAAAAGATCCATTACTTGATGTTGCTATGGCACTTGAGAAGGTAGCTTTAGAAGATACCTACTTTATTGAGAAAAAACTCTACCCGAATGTTGATTTTTACTCAGGTATTATCTTGAAAGCCTTAGGGATCCCTTCAAGTATGTTTACGGTAATATTTGCAATGTCTCGCACTGTAGGTTGGATCTCTCATTGGGAAGAAATGCTGTCACAAGCAGGACAAAAAATTGGTCGTCCTCGCCAACTTTATACCGGTGAAGTTGACAAAGAATTTATACCTTTAAAAGATAAATAAACGTTACCAATATTAAAATTGTCGTTAAAAAGCAGCATTAGCTGCTTTTTTTATCTCTAAAAAGTGACTTTTTTTAAACAAAAAGTGACTTTTTTTAAACAAAAAGTGACTTTTTGCTTTCCATTTTAGTGAAAATGTATTTTTAGGTTAGATACTTACTATTCATAAATTAAATACCTATTTAAATTTAAAGCATTATTCATTTTTTATTAATGCTTTTCATATTATTAGGCTGATATAATATTTTTTTATGATATTTTTGGTGATGTTATTTTGTATGTCTGATTATCAACTTCGATTTGGCGGAATTAATCGCTTGTACGGCAATATTGGCTCAGAAATTATTCAAGGGGCACACATTTGTGTAATTGGCATAGGTGGAGTTGGATCTTGGGCTGCAGAAGCATTAGCTCGCAACGGGATAGGTGAAATTACGTTAATCGATTTAGACGATATCTGCGTTACAAATATTAACCGCCAAATTCATGCACTAACTCATACTGTTGGCTTAAGTAAAGTTGATGTAATGAGCGATAGAATTAAAGCAATAAACCCTGATTGTAAAGTTAATGTGGTTGAAGATTTTTTAACACCAGACAACTTATTTGATTTGTTACAACCATATTTTGATTACGTGATTGACGCTATAGACTCTGTACAAGTTAAAACAAGGTTAATTGCTCATTGTAAACGTAATAAACTCCCCATTATTACGATTGGTGGAGCCGGTGGTAAAACAGATCCAACACAAATACAAATTTGTGATTTAAGCCAAACCTACCAAGATCCATTGTTAGCCAAGGTAAGAAACCAATTACGAAGAGAACATAATTTTTCAAGAAACGTAAAGCGTAAATTTTCAATTGATGCAGTGTTCTCTACTGAGCAACTAGTATACCCCGACCAAAATGGTAATATTTGTCATCAAAAACCTGATAATAAAGGTGCTATAAAACTAGATTGTAGTGGAGGTTTTGGTTCTACCACCCACGTTACCGCAACGTTTGCTTTTTTTGCAGTCAGTAAAATAATTAAAAAATTAATTGCTAAAAACCAGTAAAAGCACCAGCCATTATTTATCTACTATGCTTTTAATCTTGCAAACAATAGCCATGAGTCCGTTAGCCCTAGATGGACTTAACTGTTGAATAAGACCTAATTCATCAAAATACTGCTCTATATTAAAGTTTACTATGTATTTAGCCGTTTGATTATTGTAAGCAGCTAAAATAATAACCAGCAAACCTCTTATAACCTTCGCGTCGCTATCTGCTTTAAATTGGTATCTACCCTGCTCAACCGTATATGCTAACCAAGCTTTACTTTCGCAACCTTGAATAAGGTTATTATCAGTTAATTGCGCATGCGATAGACGCGGGTGAGCTTTACCTAACATCATAATTTCACGATGCCGACTATCCCAGCTTTTTAACAGAGTAAATTTTTTAATAAGTTCGCTACAAGTGATAAAGGTACTTTGCTGATTTTCAGGTTTATTATTTACAGTTGGGTTGGTATTTGGTGTTGCTTGATTATTAATAATCACTTGAGTCTTTTTGTTTGGTTGTATATTGTTTGGTTGTATATCTTTTTCGTTATTTAATAATTGCTTCAATAAAAATACAAGCTGGTCTACTTCTTCAAAAGTATTGTAAGCAGTTAAAGCAACCCTGATACATCCATCACATTGAAAATATTCCATTAAAGGCATTGCGCAATGATGACCCGATCTTACTGCAATATTATGGGCATCAAGGTAGGTTGCGACATCGTGATTATGATGGTCTTTTATTATAAATGAGAATAAAGGTATATGGGGTACATTTTCAACAACAAAATTAAGCTTACTTATTGCTTTTAATTGCTCATAACAATACCTTAAAAGCTTATTTTCATAAGCTAATATTTTATCCATACCAAGATTTGAAATAAAATTAATCGCGCTTGAAAATGCAATAACTCCGGCTATGTTTGGCGTGCCAGCTTCAAATTTAAAAGGGAGTTTATTGTAGGTTGTTTTAGAAAAGCTTACTTGGGAAATCATTTCACCACCGCCTTGGTAAGGTGGCATTTTATTTAAGTATTCTCGCTTACCATACAACACACCTACACCAGTTGGTCCATACATTTTATGCGCTGAAAAAACATAAAAGTCACAATCTATAGCTTGTACATTAACTAGCTCGTGACCAATCGCTTGAGCTCCATCAATAATAGTAATCACTTTGTGTTTTTTACATAAATCAACAATAGTATCTATCGGGTTAATTTTTCCTATAACATTAGCTATATGTGCAAAACTCATTATTTTTGTTTTTTCTGAAAAAAGTTGCTGCAAAGCTTTAATGTCAATAACACCTGTATGAGTTAATGGCACCACTTTTATAATGGCAGACTTTCGTTGCGCTAACATTTGCCAAGGTACAATATTAGCGTGGTGCTCTGCTTGAGAAAGAATAATTTCATCACCCGCTTCAATGACTAACTCACCTAAACTATGAGCCAATAAATTAAGACTTTCAGTCGTACCTTTTGTCCATATTATTTCTTCTAGATCACTAGCGTTGATAAAGTGTTTAACATTAGTTCGAGCTTGCTCGAATGCAGCGGTTGACATAGCACTGAGCTGGTGTGAAGCACGATGCACGTTGGCATTATATTGTTGATAATATTTTTGATAAGCATCAATAACGCATTGCGGCTTTTGAGTTGTAGCAGCATTATCAAAATAAATTAGCGGTGAATGATTTAATTGAGTGTCTGGCTGATTATATTGTTGATGGCCATGCTGGTAATTAAGCTGAGTTTTTAGGAGTGGAAATTGTGCGCGAAAATTTTCAACATTAAAGGGCTGCATCTAATAAAACTTATTTACATCATAAAATTGACACAATTATACCTGATAATATCGTCAAATTTATAAAAGTATCTATTAACAATAATTACTAATAGGCAATTTAATGAAACTGTATTCTTGGTACGATAAAAGCTCACATTATTTTAAAGATGAAGATGTTGAATCTCCTCAAACTAAAATAATTGTTCAATCTATTGCTGATAAAGCAAAAATTAGCGGTAAAACGTTAAATATTAATAAGCAAAATAACCAGCAAAAAATTCACCTTTTATCCAAAAACGTTATACCTTGTAATATTTAACTGTAATATTTAACTGTAATCTTTAATAAGGTAATTTATTGAGCTAATAGCCTCCTAGTTTAATTTTATTATACCTTGATGAATTAACTTTAATTGATTGACTATTATTCATTTTTTGTTCTTCAATTAATGATTTATTTAACCACTGAGTTCCTAAGCTGTTATTTTTATTAAATAATGCTTTGGCAACATTATAATGATAACTAGGCATAATAAAACCATTGGGGTTTGTAACTAAAAATTCATTATATAAATCAACAAATGGAGCTTCAAAGTAGCGAAGATTCGTGATGGTTTTTATTGGTTTAAACGCTTGTAATTGCTCTGTTTTACATGTTTCTGCTCTAAATAAACCAACAGGGCTAATTTTGTTAGGATTAGTCTCATTAAATACATGAGATTTAGGTGTACCTAATTTCCATTTATTACCTACTTGAGTTATTAAAGGCGTGTTTTTATCAATAAAAATATACCAAGGAATTTGGTTTTTTAGTTGCGCCAAAACCTCTGCCTTGGTGCCTTCGTAAAAAGGTTTTAAAATAACGATGTTATGAGAAAAAGCTTTTACCTGAGGTTTTTTACAAACTCGATGCTGTGTAGGTAGCGCATACTCGTCGATAAACCCTAATAAATGTGAAATTTCATGAATAAAAACATTTATATCGTCAGAGCTATCTAAATACATAATGCCATTATTAACATTCGCTCCTCCTTTATTTAACATAACCCCTAAATATCGGCTATTAATTTCAGGTGTAAATTTACTCCATATTGTTTCATCGCAAGTAATAGGGGCATTTTCATCATATCGGCAATTAAGTTGCTTTACAGAAATATGTTGAGGTTGATTGAAACAAACATACGCTCCAATTTTATGTTGTTTAATCTCCTTAATAAGGTCGGTTAATTGATACAAGTTTGCGATATTAGTAGCAAAAAGTTGAATACTATTTTGACAGTGTTGATCAGCCGTTAAAAGTTGCTGATTTACTTGCTGTTGAGGAGAGGTTAAAAGCTTAGAGGCAAATATTTTATATTTTTTTATATCTTCAATTAGAACACTTTGTTTTAAATTTTTTAATAATGGCAGTAGTTCATTAAAAAGGACTTTATCGCCCAATGTTATCGCTAAATCAATGAGCTTGTTAAGCTCTTGTGGTTGATGTTTTAGCTGGTATAAAAGCGGCTTTGCTTCAAGTAATTTATTTTCAGCAATGTATAAATCTATTAATACGTACGATGATTTTTTATGCCCTAACTTAGCGGCCTTTTTATACCAAAAAACAGCTTGTTCAATATCGTCTTCAATGTGATAAATAGTCGCTAATTCAAAGGCAATGGTTCTATCGGTGTGTGCGAGCTTTTTAGCGAGATAAAACCACTCATTACTTTGTTGATTGAACTCTTTAGGCTGCTTAGATGGCTTGACTTGGTTTATTTTATTTATATCGCTGAGTTGAAAAAAACGATAATAAATAGCTGATTTTATATTGGCTTTTATCGCGTAAGCAATTTCTTCTTCGTTAATATCATTTAATGTGATTTTTTTTTCAATGTATTTCGCTAAAAAAAATGAGTCAGAAGGTATAGCTACCATCAAACTCACTAATAATAAGTTAGAAATAAAGAAAGGTTTCACTTAATTAAAGCTAATTAGTCAATAATTTATTTTGCTTCATACTCTATCGAGAGCCTAATTCAGGCGCTAACTCTGGTGTTAATTCATCATTGAGTTTAGGTTTACGCATTAAATCTAATTCAAGTTTGGCGTATCGGTGTTCTACAAACTCAAAGACGTTAGTACTTAACGCCAACTTAAAGAAATTTGCTGCAACGTCTTCCCTACCCAGCAATTGATTGTATTTGCCTAAATAAAAGTATGCTTCACATAATCTATCACTCAATTCTTTATTTGTAGATATGTTGACAGTTAAATTCTTAATAAACTGATTTTGGTTAATTTCACCTAAATAAAGCTTAATAATATTTTTCGCCCAAATATTATTTTCAACTTGTGACGATCGCGTCATTAAGTCTACTGAGGCCTGTTTAGGATCAATTTGATATTCAGCTAAATATAACCACAATAATCTATAAGGGTCGTTTGATTGCCCATGATGAAATACCTGAAAATCATCACGAGCTAAATTAGGACGACCACCATAATAAAGTGCAATACCTCGGTTTAAATAAGCATATTCATGATCGGGTTGTAAATCTAAAGCTGAATCAAATGAGTCATATGCTTGGTTAAATTCTTGTAATTGGGTAAATTGAATACCAATAAAATTATAGGCATCTACCAAATCAGGTTTTAATTTAAGAGCCCGATTAAAATCTAATCTTGCCAAAGAGCGTAACCCTACACTGTCGTAAATTACACCACGGTCATAAAATAATTGCGCACGTTGTTCATCAGTAATTTCTGCTCTTAAAATAATGTCACTTAAACGTAAAATGGCAATTTCGCTTTTGTAATTAACAGCAACAGGTTCAGCAATAATTAATTCGCCCATACCGTTATTGACACTCTGCTTACTTTTAAGTGCGGTACAACCTTGTACGCTTATCATAAGACCTATAATTAAGAGTTTTATTTTTATCTGCACAGCATTATCCCTATAAAATAACTACAGCCAGTATATAAAAAAAAAGGTTAATTGGTCAACCTCACTGCATTTTGTAGGTTGTTGTTTTATAAAAATATTATGTAAATATTTGAAACCAAGGCAACATATAAAAGCTGTACCGGTTCAGATTAACCATTAATACGTAGTTTAAATTTTTTAAGGAAATTGGTATTCAAACATTGTGATTTTGTAAGAATTAAAAAAGCAGCTAAAGAAATCAATTTATTTTAACGTGAGTAAACCCAATTAAACCCAATTAAATTAAGTGAGGCTCAGTTAAGTATACTTTGAAGTTAAAGGTTTATATTTTAATACATTCAAACAGTAAGCTATCTACTTCATCTTCACTATGCTTTTTATCATAATGAATACCATATTCAGCTTGTTCGTTTATATGCCTTATTGAACCACTAATTTTAAAAGTTAAGCCTGACTTTGGCATTTTTACGTTGATCAATATTCTGCTAGTAGGAATGTCCTGAGGTAAAGCCGATGTTAACTTGATTTTTATACCTTTACGGCTCATATCCATCACGGTTCCGGCTATCGAGATAGATTCATTGGGAGGAGGTGGAGAAATAACAATAACAGCACTTAAATCTTGCGTTGAATAGCGTGGATGTTTTCTTTGCTCATTTGACACAAGTTTTTTCGGTTCACTTAACATAATAAATACCTTTGCAGTGTCTTGTATGTGGCTTGTTGGAGTTTATTACTTAACGTTATTATTCTTTAAATGTAGCTTAACATCATCAATTAAGCCATTTAGATGATGGGACAATATTGGTGTCATAAAAATAGTTAAAGGGATAAAAAGGGAGCAACTAAGCTCCCTTGGTAAGTACTAAACTAAGCTATTTTACTATCGTTAGTAACATGGTTAAGTGGTTAGCTATTATTGCTCAGTTGCAGGAGCTTCAGTAGTCGCCGGTTTTTCAGCAGCTTCTTTAATACTTAAACGTACGCGTCCTTGGCGATCAACCTCAAGTACTTTAACAGTAACTTCTTGACCTTCAGTTAGCACGTCTGTTACAGCATTAACACGTTCTTCAGAAATTTGTGAAATGTGAACTAAACCATCTTTACCAGGTAGTACATTTACAAATGCGCCAAAATCAACGATACGTACAACTTTACCTTGGTAAATAGTACCAACTTCAATTTCAGCCGTTAATGCTTTGATACGATTAATAGCATCTTCAGCTTGCTCGCTTGAAGTAGCAGCAATTTTAACTGTACCATCATCTTCAATTTCGATAGTTGTACCCGTTTCTTCAGTAAGTTGACGAATAGTTGCGCCACCTTTACCAATAACGTCACGTATTTTATCCGTATTAATTTTTAATTTATGAATACGTGGAGCAAATTGTGAAATTTCTTCACGAGCGCCAGCAATTGCATCATCCATCACACTTAAGATATGAATACGTGCGCCCTTCGCTTGGTTAAGCGCAGTTTGCATAATATCTTGCGTAATACCTTCAATTTTAATGTCCATTTGAAGTGCAGTGATACCATTTTTAGTACCTGCTACTTTAAAGTCCATGTCGCCTAGGTGATCTTCATCACCTAAGATATCAGAAAGTACAACGTGGCTGTCACCTTCTTTAACTAGACCCATAGCAATACCAGCTACTGAATCTTTAATTGGAACACCAGCATCCATCAGTGCTAAAGACGTACCACAAACAGAAGCCATTGAAGATGAACCGTTTGATTCAGTAATTTCAGAAACAACGCGCACTGCATACGGGAATTCATCCATTGTTGGCATAACAGCTAACATACCGCGTTTAGCTAAACGGCCATGTCCAATTTCACGACGCTTTGGTGAACCAACAAAACCAGTTTCACCTACTGAGTATGGAGGAAAGTTATAATGCAACATGAAGTTGTCAGTTTTCTCACCCAAAATAGTTTCAACACGTTGTGCGTCACGTGCAGTACCTAAAGTAGCCGTTACTAATGCTTGTGTTTCACCACGAGTAAATACTGCTGAACCATGAGTTCTTGGTAAAACACCGGTCATTACATCTAAAGCACGGATCATTTCAGGATCACGACCATCAATACGTGGATGACCTTGAGTAATACGACCACGAACTACTGTTTTTTCTAAGTCATGGAACAAATCTTTAGCTTCTTGAACGTTAAGTTCTGCATCTTCAGCTTCTAATTGTGCAACGACTGCATTTCTAATTTGTGCAACTTTTTCATAACGAACCGCTTTTTCAGTAATTTGGTATGCTTCATCAACTTGTGAAGTAGCTAGTTCAGCGATTTTAGCCATTAACGGTGCATTTTTAACTGGAGCAACCCAGTTCCATGAAGGTGTATTAACTTCAACAGCAAATTCTTTAATTGCGTTTACAGCAATTTGTGATTGCTCGTGGCCATACATTACAGCACCTAACATCACATCTTCTGATAATACATCAGCTTCAGATTCAACCATTAGTACAGCAGCTTCAGTACCGGCAACAACTAAGTCTAGCTTGCTGGTTTCTAATTCAGACTGTAACGGATTAAGAATATATTTACCGTCAGTATAACCAACACGAGCTGCGCCAACTGGACCATTAAACGGAGTACCTGAAATAGCGAGTGCTGCCGAAGTACCTAATAAAGCAATTATGTCTGGTGCAATTTCAGGGTTTGCTGAAACAACCGTAATAATAACTTGTACTTCGTTAGTAAACCCTTCTGGAAATAACGGACGAATTGGACGGTCAATTAAGCGACAAATTAACGTTTCTTCTTCTGAAGGACGACCTTCACGTTTGAAGAAACCACCAGGAATTTTACCTGCTGCGTATGTTTTTTCTTGATAGTTAACAGTTAAAGGGAAAAAGTCTTGCCCTTCTTTTGCTTCTTTTTTAGCAACAACAGACACTAATACACAAGTATCGTCCATGCTTGCCATTACGGCAGCAGTTGCTTGACGTGCAATAGCACCAGTTTCTAACGTTACGGTATGTTGACCGTATTGAAATGTTTTTGTAACAGTGTTGAACATATGTTCATTCCTTATTTTTTCGGATTTTGCCCAATCTGTACAATTATTTATTCACTTACCATCAAGAAGACCTAACCTCTTTAAAAAATTAAGCTGAACAAAAAATTATACAGTTTGGATTATTTAGTTTTTTGCAAAAATTGCTGAACCACAAAATTAGCTCGCACATTATACTAACTACCGACACGATTTCCACCAAGAAAACACATTAGTTACTGTTAATAATATAATAATTATTTTAAATTATTCTTTGAGCCATTCTATTGGTATAATTTATCTCTTTTTAACAACTCCTTATCTTATTTATGACAATACAATTATTAGAAAGCATTACCATTGAGCCAAACTCGGCGGCTACAGCATGTGTTATTTGGTTACATGGATTAGGAGATTCAGGGGCAGGTTTCGCACCGGTAGTGCCTGCTTTAAAACTTCCTTCGAAACATGGTATTCGTTTTATCTTCCCTCATGCACCTGAAAGAGCGGTTACCATAAACCAAGGCTATGTAATGAAGGCTTGGTATGATATTAAATCGATGGATTTTCACAATAGAGCTGATATGGCAGGTGTGTTAGCCTCTGAAGAGTCAATTCATGCACTTATTGAAGACCAAATTAGCGCCGGCATTCCAGCAGAAAAAATTATACTTGCTGGTTTTAGTCAAGGGGGGGTTATTAGCTTGTTTACCGGTTTAAGATTTAACAAAAAATTAGCCGGGATTATGGCACTTTCATGTTACCTCCCCAGTGCTGATAAATTACCTGACCACCTTCATGAAGCCAATAGTAAAACCAGTATATTGCAACACCATGGTGAACAAGACGAAGTAGTTTTATTTTCTGCCGGAAAAATGGCACATAAACTATTAATTGAACAAGATTATAAGGTTGAATGGAAAAGCTACAATATGCCTCATAGTGTATTACCTGAGCAGATTGAGGATATAGGGCGCTGGATCACTAAACAATTAATTACATAACCGAAATTATATTTATCTAAAAAGTTATGTTGGGGTTAATCATAGTATTTTGTTTTACTAAAAATTAATTACACTATGATCTTCTTTCTAATTAACGAACAGGCTTGGATTAATAAGTGGTTACATCATCACATCGAATTTAAGCTATACCCGTTATAAATTATGCGCAAAAAGACTAGGTGTTAGAAACTGCCTTGTTAAAAATATGATGATGCATGCGGTCAGATATTCAGTTAAATAATTACCTATCACATCATATCAATTAAGTAATTTGGTATTAATACACTTGAGCTTGATATGATTTTTTGAGTATTTAATTCCATGATTCGGCTATTGACTTTAACTCCTCTATCTACTCTAACCATAACACCTGAGAGCACGTATTTTATATTTTCGTTATAAATAATTTCATCACTATCTCGGCTAAATATATAATCACCCGTGTCATCTATATTTAAAAAACCCTTCATATGTACATCTAAAACAGGAACTCCATAAGTTTGCATATCGCCTAGTAAATTTTCACTAATTAGATTACCCAAAGGGTTGCCTTGTTTTAAAGTATCATCAAGGTTTACAAAGGAAGCAATTGCAACATTACCATCCCATAGTATTTCACGGTTTTTTTTCATCAAACCATGCGCTAACCTTTCTGTAAAATCAGCAACCATTTGATGGGTATGGAAGTTTATAACCAATTCAGTTTGTGGTTCTGTCGAAACGGAACCGCTAAGTATACTCTCGTCACTTGGGTAATCTTTACTCATTTCATTTTCATCTAAAGATGAACAGCCACTTAATATTAAGGCTGAGGTCAATAAAAAATAATGAGATAAAGGTTTAATCATATTTTTTAACTTGTACTTCATAATGATTTCCATAATATAATCTTAGCCTTTTACTTTGTGAGCCTTTAATTTTAGACTCGTTTTTTCAGGTGTAGGAATTACATTTTCTTTCATAACAGCATCAACCACTTGGTGAGGAATTAAGATTTGGCCTGAAGTGATAAGAGCATTATTATTTGCATCAATTACTTTTGCATTAATTAAATAACCTCCTCGATGACGAGTCATGGTTCCTGTCAGAATATTTGATACATCTAACTTAGGCGATACTTCTTGAAAATCTCTTGTTTGATAAAAAACATCGCCCTCCTCGTTAAAACGAATAAAACCTCGATTTTTAACATCTATAACGGAAAACCCAGCTCTATTTACTTCATGTATTAATGCTTCAGTAAACTGACGCCCAAAATGATTAGTTTTGTTCAAATCTGAATCTAATAAAGCCATATCTGCAACAAGAAACACATCTTCATTTGACGGTAGATCTAAGTTAGAAATTAAATCCTGCATAAGCCATTTTGCATAATTATTTACATCATTTATTAATTCTGATTGGTAATATAAATCAGGCTGTAATGGCTCTTGTGAAACTTCACTCTCGACCAATATAGTCGTATTATCCAATTTTTTCTCTTCTGGAAAAAGGCTACAGCCCGAAAGTAAAAGTAATGATATACAAATAAAACTTTTCATATTATTTCCTTGTACTATCACGATACATTTGATTATTTTTAAACACGACATCGTTATTTTTAAGAAATGCTAAAGTAGGAATATATTCTTTGGCACCAGCAACAATAATTTTGGTTTTAATATCGATAACTTCAGCTGTAACCATTACACCTTCATCAGACTCCAATAATGAGCCAACTAAAACATAATTAATATAAACATCTTCAGATAATTCATCTAAGTCTCTAGATAAATAATAAGTAGCACTGTCTGTAATTTTTAAAGATGAGGCAGTTTGATATTCAATAACGTTTCCTCCTTTTTGCACAAACTCTACTTTCAAACTATCGGGTAAATAGTTTTCTAAAAACTTGTTTACATTATTTTCTTTCTTCGTCATAAAATTATTAACCCACACAAAAGTAGTTACGCCAATAGTTTTATTTTTGTAATCAAATTTATCTAAAAGAAAAAGTTGATCAGAAAGTGATGTAATAGACTGATCTAATGTTTTACTTTGTTTACTAACCAAAATATTTTGTGTATTGCTGTTAATTTTAATTTGATTGATTACTTTCTGGTTTGACTGTGCAAACAAGGACTTTGTTGATTCACATCCTAAAAGCGTTATTACTGAGAAAAATAAAAGTAAATATAATTTCATTTCAATGCCTTTTATTACCTTAGATTATTTATTTTCAATAGCCATAAATACAATAAGACTTATATTTTTTACATTAATAATGAGTACTTAAAAGGTATTTAATTTTTGTGTAAGTGAACTTTTTATAAGTTTACTGCTATAAATTTTCATTTATTAATATTATTCACGTAATAATATTCACTTAATATTAAGCACGATTAACGCCATTATTATATTTTTAGTTTATGGCCAAAAATTTCTTGCTGATGAAAAGTTAGATCGACTAGGCACCATAGCGTAATAGCGCGGTTGAGATACTTGATTAAAATCTTTGTAACGATAAGTCGCTACATATCTATGCCCTACTGTTCTTACATGACTACTATGATACTGTCTCGCTAGTGCGTTAATTTTTATAACTTGTAATTGGCGGTGATCAGAATGATATTGATTAGTTTGATACGCCCGATCTTGAGAGTAATGATGTTCAACCTTGTAGTTTTGTGCCGCTGCCGATGGCAAAAAAATGCCTATGATAAAGAATACCACTACTCGTTTAATTATTTGCTTAACCATGATGTTCACCCTATAAACATTTTATTTTTAGCCAATTTATTGACAAAAATTATATAAACTTGCTATATGGGTTAAAGCAAAATCAGTGCCGAATTTATTTCGCTTTATTATCAACTGCTTGCAACAAAAAAGAACTTGTTATTACCATCTCATCATGTCAAAAACTTAGCATTGGGTTATTTAAACAAGAAATATTATGGCTATATATACCCGTTACCATTCAAAATGCAGGTTTCAGTGGGAACTAAAAACAATTTAGGCAAGGCATTAAGTTTATGTCATGGTTTTTCCATGACTAAACTTAATAACGACGAATAAATTGTTTTTAGACCCATCGAAGAAGCGCTTGAGCAAAATCACTTCATCGTTAATACTTTTTTATAAGGGAACAACCATTACAATAAAGTATTGCCTTGAATTGATATCGCTCACGCGCTCTGAAACGAGCATTTTGATTGGTAACGGGTATATACCCGTTACCAGCCAGATTACGTACCAGCTGGAAAAGTAATAAAAACAACATTATGTGGTTAGGTATTAAATATTATGATTTGTTAATAGAATAGTGACTACTTTAACTTAGTAACTAACAATTTAGTGACTTTTAAGTTTTGCATATCAATGACTTCAAACCTATGTTTAGCGAAAATCACATGGTCTGTAAGTACCGGCAATCTGCGTAGCTTGTACATAATAAAACCAGCTAAAGTTTCATAATTTTCAGGTTCAGGGAAACTTTTAATATTAATGGCTTTTGCCACATCGATAATAGAAGCTGCACCATCGATTAACCATGAATTATTGTCACGTGAAAGTATTTGCTGCTCATCTTGTGCGCCAGCAAACCCGTCTACAACAACCGAAATCAATTCTTTTAATGTAACAATCCCTACCACTAACGAATATTCATTCAAAATTACTGCAAAAGATTCAGCCTGGTATTTAAATGCCTCTAACGCCTCAGACAAACTAAGTGAATCGGGTAAGTACATTACCTTACCATGGATCATTTCAGGTAAGATTTTAGCCTCATAACCTGTTAACACTTGTTTGAGTAACGCTTTTGACTCAATTAACCCAACAATAGAGTCAAGCCCATTGTTACAAACTAAGTAGTAGTTATGTGGGTGCTTAGTGACTTTAGCACTTAAAGATTGAGTCGATTCATTTATGTCAAAATAAACAATATCGTCTCTTAAAGACATTACAGACATTAAACTTCTGTTTTCGAGCTCAAATACATTACCAATCATTTTATATTCTTGTGACGCTATAGACCCACTAGCAGCACCCGCATCAACAATAGCCACAATATCTTGAGCGGTTATATTTTCGACTCGGTCTGTTGGCACTCGACATAAACGCAAAATGGCATCCGAAATACCATTAAAAAATAGCACCAGCGGCTTTAATAAAATAACAAAAAACATCATGGGTTTAACAACACGTAAAGCAACAGGTTCAGGCAACGACATACCAATACGTTTTGGTATAAGATCAGAAAATAAAATAAATAAACTGGTCACTAATATAAATGAAAGCGTAAAGCTGATTTGTGGTAAATATATTCCGGTATAAAAATATGCTATTAAATTTTGAATTAATGGCGTAAATGCAGCTTCACCGATTATCCCCCCTAATATCGCAATCGCATTCAAGGCAATTTGAACAACAGCAAAAAAAGATCCTGATTTAGCTTGTAGTTTAAGCACTAACTCTGCGTTTTCATTGCCCTCGTCAACAAGTACATTTAATTTAAGCTGACGAGCAGCAGCTAATGCTATTTCAGCAACCGCAAAAAATGCACTTGCTACAATAAGAACGAAGATCCATAAAAAATCGTTATCCACAATATAATTCCCACCAAAATAAAATAACTATTCACTTAAAACATAAAATAAAAACAACATACGTTGAATCAAATTGTGCTACTACAAGATCAAACTAATAAATACTTTTATTACTCAAGCAACTTCAAACAACTTCAAGCACAGCCAGAATAAAACATCAATAAAAGAGCCCGCTCAAAATAGCTAAGTAATAATTTTCGCGGATTTAAACACCAATATTTACTAAACGCAATGAATATTATTCAATGGATCAATTAAATATTACTCGCCTCATTGGTAGAGTAATAATTTTATAATGATTGAAGTAGTTATGATGTAATTAGAAGTTTTTAAGCTAAATGATAAAAATAAACTTAACTAATATTTGAAAAAAGCAATTTTAATCTTAGCTGAGTTTAATTCTTCGACACTTGCTGCACTAAAGAGTTTGCTTGTGACTAATTAAGATACTTCTCTTCGTGTAGCGAGTTTTGCTTAAGCGAAATACTTCGGGATAGGTCATTCATTTGTTTATGAAAATGAGGCTCTATACACATTACCAATCAATATGCTTGTTTCAGAGCACGTGAGCGTCAATGTTTATAGTAAGTCATTCAAGGCAATACTTTGTTGTAAGGGTTGCTTCGTTATAAAAAGTACTAACGATGAAGTCATTTTTGAGGAATAAAGCTCAAGCGCTTCTTCGATAGGTTTAAAAAAATTTATTCGTTGTTATTAATTTTAATAACAAGTTGTTCTAATGCTTAAATAACGATGTCATTGGCTATTTAAACGAGTATAGATGATCAATGGTTTATTGCGATGAGTATAAAGTAGAGATATAAAATATTAAGATATAAAAAATGCCAATCAGTTAGCATGATTGGCATTTATTTAATATTAACATAACGTCTATGAGGTAATATCTAAACGATTATATTATAATTTGTCAGCGTTATCAGATAAGTACGCAGCTACACCGTCTGTAGAAGCGGTCATACCTTTATCGCCTTTATTCCAGCCTGCAGGACAAACTTCACCGTGATCCTGATGAAACTGTAATGCATCTACCATACGCAACATTTCATCTACATTACGACCTAACGGTAAATCGTTAACTACTTGATGGCGTACATTGCCTTCTTCATCAATTAAGAATGAACCACGAAATGCCACACCAGCATCTGGATGCTCAACATCATATGCTTGGCAAATTGAATGCTTAGTATCAGCAACTAAAGTGTATTGTACTGGACCAATACCGCCTTCGTTTACTGGTGTATTTCTCCATGCATTGTGTGAAAACTGTGAATCAATAGAAACACCGATTACTTCAACACCACGACTTTTAAATTCTTCAAAACGGTGATCAAATGCAATTAATTCTGAAGGACAAACGAAAGTAAAATCTAATGGATAGAAAAATATTACCGCTTTTTTACCTTTAATAGTTTCTGATAAAGTAAAGCTATCAACAATTTCACCGTTACCTAAAACAGCTGCTGCAGTAAAATCTGGTGCTGGACGACCAACTAATACACTCATTCTTTTCTCCTAATTTATGTTTGAAATTTAGAATTCGACTTAAAATCTAAAAGTGAAATTTTTTATTTAACATTAACCATTATTGTGTCTAACATTAAAATATCAATACTGATTTAAAAATTAAACTTCTTTAGCTGCTTTATTTTTAGCGGCAGATTCTTTAATCAATGTTTGTAATTCACCTTGTTGAAACATCTCAATGATAATATCGCAACCACCAACAAGCTCGCCATCAATCCATAACTGAGGAAATGTGGGCCAATCAGCATATTTTGGTAATTCTGCTCTAATTTCTGGGTCTTGTAATATATCTACATAAGCAAATTTTTCTTCACAAGAAATAAGGGCTTGAGAAGCTTGAGAAGAAAAACCACAATTTGGCAATTTAGGAGAGCCCTTCATGTAAAGTAAAATTGAGTTTTCTGAAATTTGCTGTTTAATACGTTCAATCGTATCCATGGTAACCTCTATATTTAATTAACTTATATGGTCTAAGCGCCCAAACTAAAAGCACTACTGTAATTGAAGTGCTAAGCAATAAACATTTTGACTCGCTTAGATGCATTATTATGGCAAAGTACGATTATACAATGCCTTAAATTTTAACAAAAAAATTTACAAAAATAGTAACAAATTAACGCTTACAAACCTTGATAAAACTAACGTAAATCCCTATATATAATGTTAATCTAGGTAAGCTTTATTTATATGAGCGTAGTTTACAAGGTTTATAATAAAAACAAACTAATTCTTTAATATATTCTATACGAATATATATTTTAATTACTTTTCAGGAGATAAAAATGGCTATTGAATTACCAGCATTACCCTATGCTATGGATGCGTTAGCACCACATATTTCACAAGAAACTTTAGAGTTTCATTACGGCAAACATCACAATACTTACGTAGTAAAACTTAACGGTTTAATTGAAGGAACTGAGTTTGAAGGTAAGTCTCTTGAAGATATCGTAAAAACATCTTCTGCAGGCGTATTTAATAATTCAGCTCAAGTATGGAATCATACCTTTTATTGGAACAGCTTAAGCCCTAACGGTGGCGGTGAACCAACTGGTGCGTTAGCTGATGCAATAAAATCAAGTTTTGGTTCGTTTGCTGAATTTAAAGAAAAATTTACCAACAGTGCTATTAATAACTTTGGTTCAAGTTGGACTTGGTTAGTTAAAAACTCTGATGGTTCATTGGAAATTGTTAATACCTCTAATGCGGCTACTCCATTAACGGATGAATCTGTTACTCCTATTATCACAGTAGATTTATGGGAACATGCTTACTATGTTGATTACCGTAACTTACGCCCTAGTTACATGGATGCATTTTGGGCATTAGCTAATTGGGAGTTTGCTTCTGCAAACTTTGCATAATTTACATAATTTTATAATTTAATTTGATTATTTATTACTTAACTTAAATGATAAGTTCCTGTTTTAAGTTTAAGTATAAACTTAAATTTTTGTAAAAAATAAAAAAGCCTTTGACTTTCAAAGGCTTTTTTTATGCCCGTTACCGTTAAAATATTTTAAACACAGTGAGTTATTCGTCTTTAATATTTTTAATGAGTGTACTAACTTTTCTTATAAAAATAGGATTTTCAAAAAGCCTATTAATTTGTTGAAACCCTGACAACTCAATTTTACGTTGTAAATAATAAAATTCGATAGGATCATTCTCATGCTGGCCTAAACCGCTAATTGACGATAAATCTTTAACATTATCAAAAGCAAAAAAATCACCAAAACGACAAGCAATGTAGCAAAGTAAATTATCTTGTACTGTGTCATTGCTAACATCACTACCTAAATTAACATTACTCAACGGCAACAAACTATCCCCTATGCCTGTTATTATGGAACGAGGTAGTTCCCACTCTTGCGCCAAAGTTTTACCTACAATGGCCGAATTATAACCATAGGTATCTTGCGAGCTTTTAATTCTTTGATAAAGTGATGTAGATAATAAATAATCATCGGCCAATAACGCATTATTAGACAGCATTGCCATATCACCTAAATAACATAACAAACACCTTGTAGACAATTCTGCAGCGTTTTCCCTGCCAAGTTCTTTGGCTAACAAAAAACTAAAAGCACATGCTACGTAACTTGCTATCCATAGCTTTTGGTAAGCTCTTTCTTGTTGCGGTACATCAAATTTCATTACATCTTGTAAAGTGAATTGCATAACGATATTTTTAATTGCATTAACACCTAAAAAAATTATCGCGTGCTGAATGCTAGTTATTGGTGTTCTTAAAGCAAAAAGAGGAGAATTAACCGCATTTAAAACTTTAGCTGTCATTTTTGTGTCAGATCTAATTAAATCAAATAGCTCATTCGGTTCGAAACCATCATTAATTAATTTTAATAAAACAGGATTAGGTTTCTTAAATTTTTTAGCAATATTAATAACTTCAATGTTTTGTTCTTTATTGAGGTCCTTAGAAAAAGCAATATTAAACTCTAAAAAACCAGGAGGGATTTCATGCGCTTTTTGAAGGTCATTCGCTTCACTTTCAATCAAATCAACCTTTTCTTGGTCAGCATAAGTTTTTAACTGCTGATTTTTATAGTTTTTACTTACTTTATAAATAGGTTTTTTATTTTTTCTTTTAAAGAAAATAAAATACAAAAATATAAAAATAATTAACAAAACAATTACTTTAAAAAACATAAAATTCCTAATTTATACTCAAGTCTAAATAATACTCTAAATTTTTAGAATAATTATACCCGTTATCATTCAAGATGCAGGTTTCAGTGGAAACTAAAAACAATTTAGGCATAGATATCAAGTTCCAAACGAAATCTAAGGACTACATTCATGGTGAACATGGCTAAACTTAATAACGCCGTATAAATTGTTTTTACACTCATCGAATAAGCGCTTGAGCGTTTATTGCTCAAAAAATCACTTCGTCGTTATTACTTTTTATAACGGTGCACCCCTTACAACAAAGTATTGCTTGAATTACTTACTATAAACATTGACGCTCACGCGCTTTGAAAAGAGCATCTTAATTGGTAACGGGTATATATAAAGTTATTAAAAATAAACCTCATATTACAAGGTAGTACAAATTATTGTTAATTGGCAGTTTTTAAATATTTCCTTCTTAAAAATATAATATTATTCTGCTATAAAATTATTTAAAATATACAGAACTTATACCCTTTACCATTCAAAATGTAGGTTTCAGTGGGAACTAAAAACAACTTAAGCACAGATTTCAAGCTCTAGACCAAATCTAAAGACTACATCCATGGTGACTAGCTAAGCTTAATAACGACGCTTAAATTGTTTTTAGACCCCTCGAAGAAGCACTTGAGCGTTTATTCCTCAAAAATGACTTTATCGTTAATACTTTTATAAGGGAATGACCATTACAACTAAGTATTGCCTTGAATGACTTCCCATAAACATTGACGCTCACGCGCTCTGAAACGAGCATATTGATTGGTAGCGAGTATAAATAGAGTTTTTGCATAAAAAATCATAAAAGCGTAATATTTACCTACTTTTTACGTTACTTATTAAACTTTTATGCCTGTTAATTTACCTGAAATAAACCCTGCTTTACTTAAACCCATTAAAGGGATCCGTTTAGGCTTGACTGAAGCTTTTATTAAAAAACCTAACCGTAAAGATTTATTGGTTATTGAAATTTCTGATCATAGTTCTGTTTCAGGAGTGTTTACTCAAAACCGTTTTTGTGCGGCGCCTGTTACTTTATGTAAACAACATTTATTAGCTAAGAGAAATGGTGATGTAAATCACATAAAAGCTTTAGTTATTAATACGGGCAATGCCAACGCAGGCACTGGTGAACAGGGTATGTTAGACGCCCTAACAACTTGTCAACATTTAGCTAAAATAATGAAGATACCGGTTAATTCTATATTACCCTTTTCAACAGGGGTTATTTTAGAACACCTCCCCATGGATAAACTTTTATCAGGTTTACCAAATGCCGTAACCAATTTAAATGATAATAATTGGGCCAATGCTGCATCAACTATTATGACCACAGATATTGCACCAAAAGCGTATTGCACCGAATTATTTATTAAAAACGAACAAGTCACTATTACAGGTATTTCAAAAGGTGCGGGTATGATCCACCCTAATATGGCAACCATGCTAGGTTATGTTGCAACCGATGCACATATTAGCCAAACGTTATTAGACGAAGTAACTAAAGAAATTGCCGATTTGTCGTTTAATTGTATTTCTGTTGATGGCGACACTTCTACTAATGACTCTTTTATCATTATCGCGACGGGTAAAAGCAATGCACCTACAATTAATCACAGAACAGATGCCGGTTTTAACGTTATTTTTGATGCTCTACTCGAAACGTCACAATATTTAGCTAAAGCAATTGTTAGAGATGGAGAAGGAGCCACTAAATTTATCACCGTTACAGTGGCAGGTGCAAAAACTATTGAAGAAGCTAAAGCTATTGGTTTCTCAATTGGTAAGAGTCCATTGGTAAAAACCGCTATGTTTGCTTCAGATCCAAACCTAGGCAGAGTGCTTGCCGCTATAGGTTATGCATCAAGAGAATGTAAGTCGTTAGAAGATTTAGATACGACACAATTAGAGTTATATTTTGGGGATATTCTAGTAGCTGATAATGGAGGTCGAGCAAAAAACTACCAAGAAGAACAAGGCCAAGCTATTATGAATGAAGCTGAAATAAGCATAAAAGTACAGCTACATAGAGGTGATGCTGAGGCAACTATTTGGACCTGCGACTTTAGCTACGATTACGTTAGAATTAATGCTGAATACAGAACTTAATTTTTTTATAATCAATAAAAAAGGCGAACAAGTCAACATTCGCCTTTTCTTTAGTAAATTATAAGCACATATTACAGCGTCTAGTAAGTGTTTTCACTGTAACTCAATTTTATACTTTATATTTGTTATGTGCTCGGTAGCCAAAAATACTAATCACTACAAAACAAATCATCGGTAAAATAAACGACGTTTGAACTGATGGAATACCGTCAATAAGTGGCGCAGCATCGATCATTGTCGCTTGTAATGGGGGCATTAGCGCTCCACCAACAATAGCCATAACTAAACCCGCAGACGCTAAACTTGCATCATCCCCCATACCTTTAAGTGCAATACCATAAATAGTAGGAAACATTAGCGACATACAAATTGAAATACCTATTAAACAATAAAGCCCGGTAAATCCGCCTAAGAAAATTGTTCCTAAAGACAATGTAAAACCACCCGCAGCAAGAAGCATAAGCAATTGACCTGGACGGAAATAACTTAATAAAAATATACAAATAAAGCGGCTGGCTAAAAATATCCCCATAGCAACCATGTTATATTTTTGAGATTCAGCAGCGGTCAATCCAACAGATGTCATGCCGTAATGAATAATAAAGGTCCAACACATAATTTGTGCGCCTACATAAAATGCCTGAGCTAAAACACCTTCTAAATAACACTTATTAGCAATTAAACGCCCAAAAGTATCTTTTAATTCTTTCATGGTAAGTGGATGGTCGTTAGAAATAGTTTTAGGTAATTTGTTAAATAAAAATACCATAAACAAAATAGCAACAACTACAGCAATCACAATATAGGGGCCTCGAACAGTTACTAAGTCAGCCGCTTGCATAGCTTGATGAGCTATTGGATCTGCTACTGAAAAGTCTTGAATAGCTTGTGTTAATTTTCCATCAACAACTGAGGGAAGCATAGTTGCGTATTCAGGGTTTGCTGCTTTTTCTGTTAAACGAAACTCTTCAACTTTTAATTCGCCAAGTATATAGTTAGAGGCAATAAACATTCCGGTTAAAGAGCCAATAGGATTAAAGGCTTGAGCTAAATTCAATCGTTGTGTCGATGTATCTGGGTGCCCCATTGATAATACATAAGGGTTAGCCGTGGTTTCAAGTAGCGCTAAACCACAGGTTAAAATCCAAAGTGCTGCCAAAAAGTAATTAAACTCCATCGTAATAGAAGCAGGAAGAAACAGCACAGCACCCGTTGCATATAAAGCTAAACCGAGTAAAATTCCTGATTTATATGAAAATCTACGAATGAAAATTGCAGCAGGTATTGCCATAACCCCATAACCTAAATAAAAAGCAAATTGCACTAAACTACTTTGCACGTTAGATATAAGAAAAATATCCTTAAAAGCTTTAACAAGAGGGTTGGTAATGTCATTTGCAAAACCCCATAACGGAAATAAAGATGCCACCAATAAAAATGGCACAAAATATTGTGACTCTAAAACTTTTGGTTTTGAATTTTTATTACTTGTTTGCAAACTGGCTTGTTCAGCCGACGGTTGAACAGATGAAGATTCAATAGTTTCATTGGTGTTCGTGTTCATTTATTTCCCCTGTTAATAAATAACCAACATATTTTCTACAAAGTTTGTTGTAATGTTTATGTTATATTTTTTATGTATTTTATAATTGTGTAGAGTTTACTTATTCATTATTAAATAATATTAATAGCTAATATGTCGTTTTTATTGAATAAATAACAAAATTATCGAATGATAATATTACGGCTTGTACTTTAAGTAAAGATTAACATTTTTATATATAAATGGTATAGTTTACTCACGATCATATTTAAGAACCTATTAACGTGAAAAACTCTGAAACTAATTTATTGCGCCAAGTAATCAAAGTACACCATGATGATAATGTTGCCGTTGCAATTTCAACGCTTACTGAAGGCACTACACTGCCTGAAGAATATGGCAATATAACCCTAAGCCAAGAAATACCTAAAGGTCATAAACTCGCATTAAAAAACTTAGTAAAAGGTGACGACGTAATTAAATATGGGTTTGTTATAGGCCAAGCAACTGCTGATATTAATGTCGGATCTCATATCCATAGCCACAACTTATCAACTAAATTAAATGGCAGCGAAACTTATCATTATGATCAAGAACCTGCCCCACTCGTTGATAAAACTGATATGCCCACCTTTATGGGGTACGTCCGTAAAAATGGTAACGTGGGGATACGTAACGACTTATGGATAATAAATACTGTAGGCTGTGTAAATCAATCAGCTAAGCGTATTACCGACTTATGTAAAAAACAATTTGCAGGCCGAGCTGACGAATTTGTAGCACTAACTCACCCATTTGGTTGCTCACAATTAGGTGATGATTTATCAAATACTCGCAATTTATTAAGTAGTTTAATGCAAAACCCTAATGCAGGCGGTGTATTGGTAATTGGTTTAGGTTGTGAAAACAATCAGTTATCAACACTAATGTCGGAAACTAAAGACATTGACACAAAAAAAGTACGCTACTTTAACTCTCAAGAAGTTGATAACGAGATAGAAGTGGGTCTTGAATACGTAGAAGAATTACTCAATGAAATGGACAACGATGTTCGCACAGAGGTACCGGTATCAAAACTAACATTAGGGATGAAATGTGGTGGTTCTGATGGTTTTAGTGGATTAACTGCCAACCCTGTTGTAGGCAGAATTACCGACATGCTCACTCAATACGGTGGTCGAGTTATTTTAACTGAAACACCTGAAATGTTTGGTGCTGAACAAGTTCTTATGGACAGAGCATGCAATAAAGAAATTTACACCGAAATTGTCGATTTAGTACAAGAGTTTAAAGATTACTTTATTAGAAACAACCAACCTATTTATGAAAATCCATCGCCCGGAAATAAAGCAGGTGGATTAACAACCTTAGAAGAAAAATCCCTCGGGGCAATTCAAAAAGGGGGGAAAGCTATAATCAATGAAGTGATTGGTTATGGTAAAAAAGCTTCCACCGGTAAAGGGTTAACCTTATTACAAGCTCCTGGCAACGATGCGGTTTCTTCCACTGCACTTTCTGCGGCTGGCGCTAATATTATATTATTTACAACAGGTAGAGGAACACCATTAGGGTTTCCAGTACCTACCGTAAAAATTTCGTCTAATACTGATTTAGCTACACGTAAAAAGCACTGGATAGATTTCGATTCAGGACAAATACTTACCTCAGACATAAGTATTGATGAATCTGCCGAGCAATTATTTACCTATTTGTTAGAAGTAGCATCAGGTAAGAAAACAAACAATGAAATAAATGATAACCGTGAAATTTCAATTTGGAAAAATGGTGTCACCCTATAGCTTTATTATAAATGAAAACGGCTATACTTAATTTCTTAAAAAGAGCGTACCTTAATTACCTTACAGTACGCTATTTTATTTTCATCACTGCTAGCATCAAAGTCATTCATAAATCTAACACCATAAAAATAGTTATCCAAAATGTAATAATACAATAATGCAATGAACTAAGTTGTTATATACTTAAGCAAAAACCATCCTACATTGCTCTTAATATTCAATAACAGATAAAATAATCAGGCGGCATAAATAAAATAGTGTCTTCAAATTGATTATTAAAAAAACAAAACGTTTTGGTAATATTTTCTGAAAAGCTATACCCGTTTATCTACAATACCCACTTCATTAAGTTTATTCCTAACCCAGAGCTAAACTAGCAAGCTTAAAAAATAAAATCATTTAAATATAGTCATTCAATGTGTAAATAAAAGCGAGTTTACATGATTCTCTGTTAAGTTTTATTGGTTCATCAATAATAAAGCCGTATAATATGGGCTTATTTATTTTCATGAAAAAGGCAGTTAAATGACAACATCTTGGTATAAAGAGCCATGGGCTTGGTTGGTTTTTGCGTTACCCTTCTCAGCTGTTGTTGCAGGTATTGCTACTTACTTTATAGCTAACCATGAGGCTGATCCTCTTGTGGTAGGCAATTACTATAAAAAAGGTAAAGCGATTAATTTAGAACTAAGTAAAATAAAAATGGCACAAAAGTTAGGGATGAAGTTTGCCTTGACATTAAAAAACAATGAAATGGTCATTAAACCTACCGGAATTGAAAAAGAGTTTTCTGTGCTTAATGTCAATTTTTATCACCCTACCCAGGAAAAAAAAGATTTTTCTTTAGTTTTAACGCCTGATGGTGATGGTAACTTTAGGCATTTATTAGATCACGAAATTAAAGGTAAGTGGCAAATTACGCTTTCTACTTTTGATAATAAATGGAAAATTCAAAACGCTATCTATTTACCTCAAGCAACGGCTATCAGTATTGAACCTTCATTAAAAAGTAACTAAATAGTAACCAGTGAAATAAATTACCTCATGCCCTCTTTGTGTTTCCATTGCGATGAAATTATCCCTAAAGATATTAACTTATCAGTTAATATTAACAATGTAAGTCAACCTATGTGCTGCATAGGTTGCGAAGCCGTAGCAATCGTTATAGTTGAAAATAATTTAACCGATTATTACCGTTACCGCACCGAACCTGCAAAAAAAGGTGATCCCTTAGTGCCACAACAATTGTCACGTAATCAGTTACTCGACGATGAAAGCCTACAAAGTGAATTTACCTTTAAAACCGATGAATACAAAGAAACCATATTAACCATTGAAGGAATTAGCTGTGCAGCTTGTGCATGGTTAATTGAAATGCAATTATCAAAAAGTACAGGTGTTATCGCTATTTCAGTTAATGCCACCACACAACGAGCTACCATTAAGTGGCAAGACCACATACTCAAATTAAGTGATATTTTAAAACTTATAGACAGTATTGGTTACAAAGCTTTCCCTTTTAAAGCCAGCAAACTAGAAGAATTGAACAAAGCGCAAAGTAAATCGTTTATTAAACGCTTAGGAATATCAGGCATATTAATGATGCAGGTATTAATGATTGCTGTGGGATTATATTTTGGCGCGTTTTCAGATATGTCGGAATATAATTCAGTTTACCTTCGATGGGCAAGCCTACTATTAACCTTACCCATTGTAACCTATGGGGCATTTCCGTTTTATAAAGGCGCTATCAATACGTTAAAAATGAAACGCCTTTCAATGGATGTGCCGGTTTCAATTGCCATTACACTCGCCTTTTCGGCTAGCGCATGGGCTACATTTAGCCAGCAAGGCGAAGTGTATTTTGAATCGGTTGCTATGTTTACTTTCTTGCTGCTTATTGGTAAGTTTTTAGAGTTTCGTGCTCGAATGCACGCCTCTCATGTTTCCGCTAATTTACTTAAATTAATGCCAATAACGGCGATAAAACTCATTAAAAATGGCACTCAGCAAACAGAAGAGATTATAGCTGCTAAGCATTTAAAAAAATTAGACCTTGTTCTTATTAAGCCCGGAGAAACAATACCTGCTGACGGTATTATTACTTCTGGCACCAGTCAAATAAACGAATCAATGCTTTCAGGTGAGCAAACCCCTGTTAATAAAAATATCGGCGACAATGTTTTAGCTGGAACCATTAATGGTGATGGCAATATAGTTGTAGAAGTGAAAAAAGAAAATCAACATTCCTTTTTAAATCAAATGATACGGTTAAGCGAATCGTCTCAGGCGCATAAACCTAAATTAGCTCAACTATCCGACAAAATAGCACAATATTTTGTGGCAACTATTTTGCTTACCTCCGTGGCAACTGCTATTTATTGGCAAATACATTTACCTGAACAAGCCTTTTGGATAACTCTATCCGTGCTTGTAGCAACCTGCCCTTGTGCACTATCTTTAGCTACACCAACCGCATTAACTTGCGCAACAGTTACCTTAAATAATAAAGGAATTTTAATTAAATCAGCTCATGTAATGGAAACATTACCCAAAGTTAATTGTTTTGCTTTTGATAAAACAGGCACCTTAACCACAGGTGAATTTACTATTAGGAATATTGAAATTTTTGATACGACTTATAGTCAACCTAAAGTGCTTGCTATAGCAGCAGGGCTTGAATCTCATTCAGAGCACCCATTAGCAAAAGCTTTTACTAAATACAGAAATTTCTCTGTTGAAATGTCTAACATTGAAGTAACTGCGAGCTCAGGTGTTTCAGGTAATTATTTAGAAAAAACTTATAAAATAGGTAAACCTAGCTGGTTAGTTCCTGATTTAACATGTAAAAATACAAAAATTAACCAAGCACAATGTATATTAATTGTTGATAATAAATTGATCGCCGCGTTTTTCTTAGAGGACTCTATAAGTGATAACGCGACAACATTAATTAAAAAATTGCATCAGCAAAATATATCAACTTTAATGCTCTCGGGTGACAATCAAACCGGTTGCGATAAAATTCAATCAGTTCTCAATCTATCAGAAGCTCATAGCCAACTAAGTGCTAAGCATAAAGTCGCCTTGTTAAAACAAAAACAAACCAATAACGTGGTTGCCATGGTTGGAGATGGTGTAAACGATACGCCAGTTTTTGGAGTTGCTCATATTTCAATAGCGATGGGAAGCGGAACCGATATTGCAAAAAATGGCGCCGATATTATTTTATTAAATAGTGATTTATCAAATATTACCGCGTTAAAATTTATTGCTAAGAAAACTAAAAAAATTATTTGGCAAAATTATTTATGGGCATTTAGCTATAATGCACTCGTATTACCCCTTGCGATGGCTGGTTATATTACGCCTTATTTAGCCGTAATAGGCATGTCTGCCAGTTCTATTTTAGTGGTGACCAATTCATTACGTTTATTAAACATTAAATCTGTTAATCGAGGCTAAAGATTATTCAATGAGTATTATTTATGTATTAATCCCTATTGCCGTATTATTAACTGCGATTGGACTTTACCTGTTTTTTTGGGCGGTAAAAACAGAACAATTTGACGATCTCGAAAAACAAGGGTTAAGTATTTTATTTGACGATAAAGACGAGAGCACTTCAAATAAAAACCATGAGCTAAGCAATGATAATGCTACTGATGGCACCCATACCGATAAAAATAATACCGATGAAAACAATACCGATGAAAATAGTGCTTATGAGGTCAATCCAGCTATAAATACATCAAACAAAAACGCACAACAGCATCCTCACAAACCTTAATGAACATTGATTACTTTTCTGCATTTGTAATTGGTATTGTTGGCTCAGGCCATTGCTTAGGCATGTGCGGAGGTATAACCTCAATGCTTACCTCTGCACTGCCACAACAATCATCATACTCAAAAACAGTACTAATCTTTTGCTATAATTTTGGCCGAATCATGTCTTATACGCTTATTGGCGCAATTGTTGGTTTTACTGGTTCGGTTGCCGCTAAAAACATTGGCTTACCTTTAGCAAGTTTACGTATAGTATCTGCTTTGTTTCTAATTTTTTTAGGGCTTTATATTGGTCAATGGCTAATGTGGTTAAACCGAGTTGAACGACTTGGTAAGTTTATTTGGCAATATTTATCGCCTTTATCCAAACGTTTGATCCCAGTAAATTCACCACAAAAAGCGATTACTTTAGGTGCATTATGGGGTTGGCTACCCTGTGGCTTAATTTATTCAATGCTGACTTGGTCGTTAGCCAGTGGTAGTACAACCACCGGAGCCTTAATAATGGCTAGTTTTGGTTTAGGTACATTGCCTGCATTACTTGTTATTTCGTATAGCTTTATTAAAGCTAAAACTTTACTTAACCACCCCGCCTTTAGAAAAACCATGGCATTATCTTTAATCGCCTACGGTCTGTATAGTTTATATCGGGTAGCTTAAACAACGGTATAACAAAGCACTTCTGTCTAAGAGCTTTACTTGAATTTTTTGTTAACTAAATCGCTACTCTGTAACAAATACCTTACTTTCCTGTTTTAATGGTGAATATTCCTAGATCAAACATATTAAAATAGTTTACTGATTAAATAATAATTCATTTTGATACAAAATAATTATCTACTATTAACGATAAAAAATTAAATAGCGGTTACTATTAAAGGTAGAGCTAAATAATTGGGGAGATTATTATGAAAAAATATCAAAATATACTTACGGTTATTGATCCTACAACAGAAGATCAAAAAGCACTAAAACGCAGTATTGAATTAGCCCAGCATACCAACGCATCTATAACGGTCTTTTTAAGCATTTTTGATTTTTCATATGAAATGACCACTATGTTATCCAGTGACGAGCGAGAGTCTATGCGCCAAACTGTTATTGATGACAGGTACAAGTGGATCAATAATATCATCGAACAGCTTAATACCGATCCCTTGAAAATTAATACCAAAGTCGTATGGCATAATCGCCCCTTTGAAGCGGTTATAGCTGAGGTGCTTGATCATAATCACGACATTGTTATTAAAGGTACACATGAGCACGACAAGCTTAAATCCGTCATATTTACTCCTACCGATTGGCATATTTTACGTAAATGTCCATGCCCTGTATTATTAGTTAAAGATCATTTATGGCCTGAAAATGGCAATATTCTTGCCGCTATCAATGTCGGTAGTGATGAAGAAGAGCACCATTCACTTAATCATAAAATTACGTCACAAGCTAAAGATTTAGCACAAACGATTAATGCAAATGTGCATATTGTAAACTCATATCCGGGCACACCTGTTAATATAACTATCGAAATTCCTGAGTTTAACGCGCTCGAATATAATCAAAACATGTTAAACCATCATAAAACGGCTATGGCAGAACATGCTAAAAACTACGACATATCTCAAGAAAATACATACGTTAAAGAAGGTTTACCTGAGGATGTTATTGAACAAGTTGCAAATACAATTGATGCTGAACTAGTTATTTTAGGCACCGTGGGTAGAACGGGTATTTCAGCCGCTTTAATTGGTAATACAGCCGAACACGTTATAGACCGATTAAATTGTGATGTACTTGCATTAAAACCTGTAGGTTATCAATCACCATTTTCAAGATCTTAGCGATTCAGTTGTTTAAAATTTTAGTTTTTTAACTAAAGAGGCTGATAAACGAGTGATCGCTAATGAGCGGCTACTCGTTATTCGTTTATTCGTTTATTCGTTTATTAAGGCTATGCTTTAACCTTCAACATAAAAACAACATCGTTAAAAATCTATCTTAATGTCAAATTACTTAAATAAAATGGGCTTAATTAAGGGATCTTGAGTAACCGTACTTGAAAGCATTAACTAACCCTAAACAAAGCTTAGGTTAATAAATTTTCAATATCTTCCATAATAATTTCAAGCGCATTAACCGGAGCTTGTACCGACATTGCAGAAATAAGTGTTTGTTCAACATCGTTATGTTTATTAATTAACTGTAATGCTTGACCTACCAAACTCAAGCTTGAAGGCTCTGCAGATAACACCAAACCTTTATTAGAACATACTTTTAAACGCGCTGGTTGGTCTTGTGAAACCGGAGCTGCAATACAGGGTTTATGGAGTGCAATTGCTTGTAACAAAGTATCTCCAGCGCTAATCATACATCCTTTAGCTGCAGTGATTAATGCAATAAATTCTTTATTATCAATATTTTGCAAGCACTGAATACCTACCTCATCACTTTCAGTGTTGTTTTCACTTTTAGGTAGTTCTTTTGGATAATTGCTACCAAAAACAACAACACATTTCATGTTGGTTTTTTGATATAACAGTGCCGCAGCTTCATAATAAATATCAGCAGCTAACTTTTTTTCAACAACATGCCCACCAGAGCCAGCATTAACAATAAAATAATTATTTGCAATTAGTTTGTATTTTTCTAATATTTGCTGCTTGTATTCTGCATTGCTCGATTCAAATACAGCGCCAATGTTTTTAGGTGCTACTTTATTAAATAAAGCGAGTTTACTTGTTTGCCAAAAACTAAGTGCTTTAATGCAATAGTCAGGCTGCACTACCCAGTGAACATCAGTTGACAGCAAACGGTTTAATTTTAAACCTCTATTACGTTTTTTATTATGTTGTGAAATAAATGCAACTTTAGCACCGACACTTTTAGCTTGTTCAAATTGTGAAGCACGGCCTGAGGCATCAAAAATAACTAAATCAGGTTTAAGTTGCTTAATAACAAAATTAACAGTTTTAACATCTTTAGTAGGTGATCCACTAGAGGTATGAACGGTATATGGACAATCTTGAAGGTAATTAACCTGATCGTTAAGAATAAAATGAATATTAATATCAGGCCAACGCTTAAGCATTGCTTTAGCAATAATCAAAGAGCGCATATACTCACCAATACCTGAAGGTGATGAAACAGGTATAAATAACACACAACTAACTTTTACCAAAACTTACCCTCAAAATACAATATTTGGCTTGTGCCATAAAAAACGTAAAAATGAATATAAGCTAATTAACATAAGCTAATCAAGAACATTCATTTAAAATCATTTCATAACAATTTTCTAACCACAGCTAAATGGGTTTTGGTTGTTGCAAAGCGTTCCGCTATTTAATGCTAATATACCCGTTATCATTCAAGATGCTGGTTTCAAAGCGCTTGATTGGTAACGGGTATATCTTTAGGCTTACGTGGTAGATGGTTATAATACTTACTTATAAACCTATAGATTATGACCATGTAGCCATGTGAGCATTTAGTGTTTTAAAATCTCATTATTTATTTTTATTTTTAAAATTAAATTTAAAAAAACTTTAAAAGTATTGCCTGTTATGACGGATCATATTTGTAATTTCTAAAACGTATTCTGTACCTCTTTCGGAATAAGGTAGTAAACCTGCGGCAAGTATTTCGGGTATTAATGGTTGCTGGTGTTGTCGTAATTGCCCTCTAATAATTCTAAAAACATCATAAGCCGCATGAGTATTAATATTTAGTAGGTATTTAGTAACAGCCTCTTCTACACTGCTAAACGCAGCAACTTCATGAAAAGCACCTTTATTACGTCTTTTCGGAACCATGCCGCAGCCTTTTTCAAAGCACCACATACCAAAAAAATTTAAACCAATTTTAGCAAAACGCGATGTTCCCCAAGCCGATTCATTGGCCGCTTGCACTAATACTAGAGGTACGGGAACAATATCTACATTAAGTAATAATTGATCAACTTTAGCTAACATTTTTAACTGACTGCTAATTTTATATTTTTGACTAATCTGAGTTAAAAACCGTTTATCAACCTTAGTTAACGCTAAACTCCTTATGTAACGTTTTTTTATAGCAAGTAACCTTTTTCGATTGATCATGATTTTTTTGTTTTGTTTTTCAATCGCAGGTTTAATAAAAGCAAAGAACTGACGTTTTTTTTCTTTTACATCTTTAATTTTAGAAAACATGGGTAACTTTACATTATGCAAAGGTTTCTCAAGCAGAGTTTGTTTTTCAGTTTTAGAGGTATTCTCGTGATGAAGAGGCTTTAAAAAAGTAAACGGTGCAATTAAAGCCGCAATAAAAAGGCTGATTAATAATAAGCAGCCTACTTTATTGATGAGTGTAATTAAGTTGGAATTAAAAAGTGTAATTTTCGCCATTATAAATCCTGTTAAGCAGAAAAATTTCCACTATCTTTTTGAGTTGGTGCCTCTGATGCATTAAGTTGCACACCAAAAATTTCTCGGTACAAAATACCTTTAGTATTATAAAAAAGCGGTATTAAATACGTTAAAGCAAAAAGTAAAAAAACCGCGCCAAAAAGCTCAAAGCCCGATTTAAGTAATATTAATAGCGGAAAAGTAGACACTATAAGCGCCATGGATAAAAATCCATAAATAGCTAATAGTTTAAAAAACTGAAAACGAAGTGCTTTTACACTGAGTATAATGGCTTTTATTGGCATCATGTTTTTTTCAACAACTAAAGGAACTGTTAAAGACAGTGTTACCAACAAAAATATTCCTGGCAAAATAAGTAAGTTAAAACCAAGTGACGATAAGGTTGATGAAAGCAAAGCACAAATAGCAATAAGTGCGCCTTTACTTAAAAAAGCAAAAATTAATTTAGGTTGTGATTTTAAGCCTACTGCGTTAAAAACCCCCATCATTTCAACTCCAGCAATAAAGGGTGAAATAACAAGTGTTACTAATATATTAATTATAAATTGGGCTTTCATGTCGGCTAATGCATTTTCAACACCACCTAAAAAATGGCTAGCAGTAAATACCACTAAAAGCGTTAATGTTACACACATTAACGACCCCATAACAATAGGTAGCCTTGATTGTTTAGTAGTGCTCCATGCCTCTTGCAGTACGGTTTTAATATCAATAACGTATTGCCCCTGCTCAGCACTTTCAACGTTACCACCTACATTAATTGTTTTATTTTCTTCCACGAACAAAGCCTATTTATACACTGCCTATTAAAGATGATGCAGTATACCTATTTTATATTTATGTTTCAGCTAGTAAGCGATTTTAGCGTAAGAGTAAAAATGCTTTTTCACGATAAATTTTTAATGTTTTTTAGCACTTGTTCAAAATACTGCCTGCCTTTTTGTTTTGCTAAAACCATATTTTTTTCAGGGATTTGTTCAGGGTTTTTATATGTTGTTAATACCCGAGTTAAACTTTTTTCTTTTAAAAGATGAATAACAGGATATGGCGACCGATTAGTATAGTTTTCAGCGTCGTCATAATCTGCGCCATCAAAATAGTAATCAGGGTGAAAGCTTGCTATTTGGATCTCACCGTAATATTCAGAATGTTCTAAATATTCATTCGCCTCATCAACCAAATGTAGATATTGCTCAAACGACTTAAACCCTTCGTTAAAAATGAGTAAACTCGTTTCAATAGTTGCAGTACTAAGTAAATGGGCACATTGCTCGAATATTTCACTGAGGGTTGGCTTTATTTTTTTTTGATGTGAAAGATAGTAATAAATCGTATTATTAATTAATTCTTTTTTAGCGAAAGGACAAAAATTCAAGCCAACAATAATGTCTTCTATCCATTTTTTGGTTTGAATTATTTCAAGAGATTGTTTGTTCATATTTTTGCATTCTTTAGGTTAACTTGATTGCTGCAATTGCCACATGGTGTAGTAATGGCCTTGCTTGTTAATAAGCGTTTTATGGTTACCTTCTTCTATTATTTCACCTTTGTGCATAACAATAATATTGTCGGCGTCGACAATAGTTGACAGTCTATGCGCAATCACTAAGCTAGTATGACCTTGTGTTACCTTTTTAATAGCACTGAGTATTGCTTTTTCTGAATGACTATCCAATGATGATGTGGCTTCATCAAAAACTAAAATAGGTGGGTTTTTTAATATAGTACGTGCAATCGCAACTCGTTGTTTCTCGCCGCCAGAAAGCTTTAAGCCTCTTTCCCCTACTTTAGTTTTATCGCCATCAGGTAACGATGCTATAAAGCCAGATAAATGAGATAATTCAATCGCATGCTCAATGTCTTTTTTAGTGGCACTAATATTACCATATTTAATATTTTCAAATAACGTATCGTTAAATAACACCGTATCTTGTGGCACAATGCCAATATTTTTTCTTAATGAGTGTTGGCTTACTTGGTTAATAATTTGGTTATCAATTTTTATTTCACCGCTATCAACATCATAAAAACGAAATAATAATTTAACTAAGGTAGATTTTCCAGAACCGCTCTCGCCTACTATCGCTACCTTTTGTCCCGGATTTATCGCAAAACTAACATCTTTTAAGATGGGTCTTTTATCATGATAAGCAAATGACACATGCTTAAATTCAACTAAACCGTTACCAACTTTTAAATCTTCAGCATTAGACTTATCTGTTATTTTAGGTTGTTTCTCTAATAAACCAAACATGTGTTCAATATTGGCAAGTGAGCCTTTTACTTCACGATAAACAAAACCAAGAAAGTTCAGGGGAATAAACAATTGCATCATAAAGGCATTAATTAATACAAAATCACCTAAAGTCATTAAATTGTTAGCTACCTGATAGGCAGCTAAACCTAACATGGCAGTCATTGATACAGAGATGATTACGGCTTGTCCGCCATTTAATGCAAACAATGACAAACGGTTTTTTACTTTAGCTTGTTCCCAATTTGCTAATTGCTTATCATAACTGCTGGCCTCGTGAGCTTCATTAGAAAAATATTTAACTGTTTCGTAATTTAATAAACTGTCTATTGCTCTAGTATTGCTAGATGAGTCGGCGTTGTTAGCTTCCCTTATAAATGCTGTGCGCCAGTTGGTCGTTTTAACTGAATATAAAACATAAGAGATAATTGAAGTCGCCGTAATAAGCGCAAACCAAATACCATAGTTGACAAATAAAATAACGATCACCATAATAATTTCTAATAACGTTGGAATAATATTAAAAATCATAAAACGCATTAAAAAACTAATACCCGAGTTACCACGGTCTATATCCCGCGATAACCCTCCAGTTTGGCGATTTAGATGAAAATCTAAATCAAGATCATGTAGGTGTTTAAATACTTTTAATCCGATGCGCCTCATGGCTCTTTCAGTAACACGCCCAAACAATGTATCGCGTATTTCAGCAAATAATATAACCGAAAGCCTGACCAAGCCATAAGCGGCAACCAAACCTAAGGGCACTAAATAAATGGCGTTTTCTTTTTTATGATCGAGTACATCAACAATATCTTTTAATATAAATGGTAAATAGACACTCGCTACTTTGGTTAAAATCAAACACAATAATGCAAAGCCAATCCTTACTTTAAATTCCATCATATAAGGCAGTAACATTTTAATTACTCGCCAATTAACTTTAGTTACTTCGCCTTCATTGAAGTGGCTAGGACGCATAGTTTTTTACCTGTTAAAATAATGGCTTAACCATATAGTGTTTATATTTTTAGTACAATCAGTTTGAGACATTAAGCTTGGAATGCTTTAATAGTAAAATAAACGTATGATACCTGTTACCAATCAAGATGCTCGTTTCAGAGCGCTTGAGCGTCAATGTTTATAGGAAGTAATTCAAGGCAATGCTTTATTGCAATGGTTATTCCCTTATAAAAAGTATTAACGATGAAGTCATCTTTTAAAGGAGTAAACGCTCAAGCGCTTCTTTGATGGGTCTAAAAACAATTTATGCGTCGTTATTAAGTGTAGTCAGGTTCCTACACGGATAATGGTATGAACCCACTCCACTTCCTATCGGCCTCGCAATGGGCCAAAATGGAAGCGTAAACATACCATTTAACAAAAGCGGAGTGGGTATAATGAAGATTACAACAGTTGGACT
>Ga0209185_1000432_pt1 | contig 49941 bp, 46 predicted proteins | sample SidtaG_2_FD_187425 | JGI IMG/M metagenome (GOLD analysis project Ga0209185, IMG submission 187425) | Marine algal microbial communities from Sidmouth, United Kingdom - Sidmouth_Asex2 metaG (SPAdes) (version 2) | ecosystem: Host-associated > Algae > Red algae > Unclassified | place: Sidmouth... | reverse complement strand
CGATACCGGCAATAATACCGAGATGGTCAATATCCTGAACGTCTATCTCTTGAGGTGAATACATGGACTTGCGTTGAAGGACAACCTCACAATTATCCCTTGATGGTTAGTACCTGCTGAATGTCGGTTAAAAATGCAGCCTATATTATTTGTTTACAAAAATTTGGGGGACTTATGTTTCGTTCTAAAATGTCTCGGTTGTTGCTTGCTATATCTATCACGGTGCCATCCGTTGGCTTAGTGCCAGCACAACAGGCCTTGGCTAATGCCGATAACTTTGGGGCCATAGCTTACTCATCCGCAACGGGCAGCTATGGTTATTCGTACGATTATGCGATGTCTCAAGCCGCAACAAATGCAGCTTTGAGATACTGCGAGAATTATTCGGGTACAGGAGATTGTCAATCTCTTGTTGTTTTTAAGAATGGATGTGGTGCTTTGGCGCAAGCATCGGATAATTCAGCAGGTTCAGGTTGGGGGGTAGATCGACCTACTGCTGAATCTTATGCCCTACAATCCTGTCGTCAGTATGGTCCCAATTGTAAAATTATTCGTTGGGTTTGTACCAGTCGGTAGAGACATCAATATAGGTGTTTAGCCCATTACAGCCACATAACACTCCGGGATACAGCTATCTCTTGGCAATTTACTGCACAATGAGTAAAGACTATTTCCATCCTGATTGAGATCTCTATGCAGACAGAATATCGCCAGCGCCGTCAGCAGTTAATGGAAAATATGGGTACGGGAGCCGGTATTTTTCGGAGTGCCCCAATGGCGGTGATGCATAGTGATGTGGAATATAACTTTCGTCAAGACAGTGACTTTTTCTATTTGACGGGGTTTAACGAGCCTAATGCGGTGGCTGTGATTGCGCCTCACCACGAAGAGCATCAGTTTGTCCTCTTTGTGCAACCCAAAGATCCACTGATGGAAACTTGGACAGGGTATCGGGTAGGTGTTGATCTAGCAAAAGAGGAGTATGGTGCCGATGAAGTCTATCCGATTACAGAATTAGATGAGCATCTGCCTCAATATTTGGCGGGTGCCGACCGAATTTACTATCATTTAGGCCGCGATCAACCGTTTAATCAGACCATCTTGAAGCACTGGCAGCGATCGCTCATCAAGGTGCGCAAGGATGGCATCGGTCCTGTTGCCCTTGAAGATCCGATGACGGTTCTCCATCCCCAGCGGTTAATTAAAAGTGATGCCGAGCTAGAGTTGATGCGTAAGGCGATCGCAATTTCTGTAGAGGCTCACACTGTAGCCCGAGAGATGGCTGAACCGGGTCGCTATGAATATGAAATTCAAGCCGAAATGGAGCGACTGTTTCGCTTGCGAGGTGGATTAGGACCCGCTTATCCATCGATTGTGGCGGCGGGGGTGAATGCCTGTATTTTGCACTACACCGAGAATACCTGCCAGCTCCAGGAACAGGATTTGCTGCTAATTGATGCGGGCTGTAGCTACGAGTATTACAACGCAGATATCACCCGCACGTTTCCTGTGAGTGGGAAGTTTACATCTGAGCAGAAGACTTTGTATGAATTGGTGTTGGCGGCTCAGGAAGCTGCGATCGCACAAGTGCAACCGGGCAATCCCTTCAATGCCTTCCACGACACGGCGGTAAAAGTTCTGACCCAAGGGCTCGTTGATTTAGGCCTGCTCAAAGGGGAAGTTGATACTCTGATTGAAGAAGAAAAATATAAACCCTTCTACATGCACCGCACTGGACACTGGCTGGGGCTAGATGTCCATGATGTGGGGGTTTATAAAAAAGACAAAGAAACTTGGCAGCCCTTCCAGTCAGGGCATGTGGTGACCGTAGAACCTGGGCTATACATTGGACCGGACATTCAGCTAGACGAAGAACAGCCAGAAGTACCAGAACGATGGCGAGGCATTGGTATACGCATCGAAGATGATGTGTTGGTCACCGCTAAGGGGCAGGAAGTTCTTACCGCAGCCGTGCCCAAGTAGAACACTCGAATTCATATAAGGACAGCTTAAATGGAGGCCATCTATCGTTACGACATTACGGTTCCAGCGGAGGCTATTGATGAAAATGGCCATCTCAACAATGTAGAGTATGTGCGTTGGATGCAGAGGGTTGCCATTGCCCATGCACAACACACTCCTTGTGCTCAAGCAACGGCTGATGCAGGAGCCACCTGGATCGCTAGATCACATCGAATTGAATACCTGCGGCCTGCTTTTGAAGGCGAGCAGTTGGTGATCTTGACCTGGTGTGCGGAGATTAGAAAGGTGCGCGCCCAGCGACAGTATCGCTTCTTTCGACTGGCTGACCAAACTGTTGTGGCCACTGGGGAAACGGATTGGGTCTTTGCCGATGCTCAGACAGGTCGACCCCGCGCGATGCCCGCTGCTGTTGTAAGTGCCTTTGAAGTTGTGACCAATGCACCCACCCTAGAAAACCTCCTACGGGTTTAAAGGTTATAGAGTAGAGTAAAAGAAACCCGAAATCAGTTGGTTACAATGACATTGGCGATACAGGGCAATGATGGTTCGCAGATCAACCTATCTCCATCAGAGTCAATAAGTCTACATGCAGCTCACAATTCTTTATAGCAAGGGTTCAGCCTTCATTTAACAGCATTCGGTCTACTCCGTTCAGGTCGACGCCCGCAGCAAGTAAATGAGGCATCAAAAAAGCGAAGTTGTACTTGGCCCATGCATGTATCCCGAATGGTAAATTCCCACGAGACATCTCCATACATCTTGAGGGGAGCACCTCCCACGCAAATTGAACTGCAATATCTGCTGTCGCGAGCCTATAATCCGTGATTACCTCTGGAACAGTAAAACTCCAAAACATATCACAATGCTTGCTATACAGCTTATGAGCACCTCTCAGTAGGCCACCAGAACCAAGACCACTCAACCCCTGCCTCAGTCGTTCCCTATCTCCTCTGAACCCATGTCTTAAATCCTGTTTAATAGAACTGTAAGGGTACCAGCGCTGAAAAGATGAGGTAACTCTTCTCGATGTCGAAAGTCTATGGAGAGAAAAACCGAAGTTGCCAACTCCAATGACACGAGCATTCTTAACCGCGCTACTCCAACCTTCGAACCAAGGGGCACCAATATAATCAAATGGCTGATTGCACCAATAATCAATCTCATCACTAAGAATCAATGCGTCTGGTTCATGCACGATCATATGTGTGAAGCCGCTAAGTGCTTCAAATACCAAAGGTGAGATCATCATTTGATTATATGCTTTAAGACTAGCCATCCAGTATGGCTCGACCCGCAGGTCGGTAGCGTTTGGTAACAACTCTCGGTAAAATCCTAGATCAAGATTTTTAGGGGCGAGGATCACAATTTCACGGCAACCGAGGACCTTTGCACAGTGCCTTAGCGAAACGACCTCAGATGGCGAGGGTGTTGGCAAGTGAACGGGAATAACAACAACGGGGCGGTTCCAGAAATTCGATGTCATGTCGTTAAGTTTGCTTGAGAGTTTAATGCATCTACATAATATGTGTCGATGTAAAGACACTGACTTAAGAAGTTAGAAAAGGGCTGCGAGACTTGATTAGGGTTCTGTCGCAAAACTCTGATCAGTCTCGATCAAGACAAAAGCCATCTTCCCCGATGAAAATGCTGTCTTTGAGCTTATGTACCTGGTAATGAAAACTATCTCCAAGCAATGGACCCGACCTATTAATGATTAGAAGGCTGCACTGTCACATTTTGCTATTCTGTGTTGGTGAAGTTGATCACGGGTTTGTATCAGCCAGAAGTTGGTCATATTGAGTGGGACGGAGAACCAGTCGAGGATCGCAACCGTGAACAATACCGACAACAATTTTCAGTGATCTTTGCTGATTTTTATCTCTTTGATTGCTTACTAGGGATCGAAACCGATGCCCTCAAAGCCCAGGCTCAAGCCTACCTGACGCAGCTAGAGTTAGACCACAAAGTCAAAATTGAGGGAAATACTCTCTCAACCCTTAATCTGTCTCAAGGGCAGCGCAAACGTCTGGCCTTATTGACTGCCTATCTGGAAGACCGACCCATTTATGTTTTCGATGAATGGGCTTCTGATCAAGATCCAGTTTTTAAGCGGGTCTTTTATACACAGTTAGTTCCGGCCCTGAAGCAGCGCGGTAAAACAGTTCTGGTGGTGAGTCATGATGATCGGTACTTTGAGTTTTGCGATCGCACCATCAAACTAGACTACGGCCAAGTGGTTAACGCATGACAAGCTACCCCTTTTTACAAGAAACGAGAGTGTTAAGTATCTTCACGGTGGGATCGTCAACACCCGATAGACCAACATCTTGAACATGAACGATATCAACCTTGGGACTCTGGCGTAGAACACCGCGAACGATCTGGTTGTTGAAATTTTCGTCTGCCAGAAATTGGACCATAGCATTCTACGCAAGCTGATTTTGTCTAGCTAATAGACGCTCCCGGATTCCTACGGGATTAAAATGTTGCTCAGTTTCTTGTCGAAGTTTGGAGGTTTGTTGTTGACGCTCTAGCAGATATACATTCACTTCGGCTTTATATCTGAGGTAATAGCTGATGGTGGCATAAATATCTGATAGTTGTAGGGATGGATACTGTTCACCAATTTAATGGTAGCAAGATGATTGAGTAGCCAGATTTCAGTTGTTGAATCTAGCATGATCAGCAACCCCCGCATTTGTCCCAAACGAGGTAGCTTGGCCATGCTTTGTTCAGACACTCTATTGCAGATGAAACCCTTTCAGACGTTGCCCCCGGAGCGGCTGGATTGGATTTGCGATCGCACCCAACACATCCAACTCACCCCTGGTGAAGTCTTAGTCCGCGAAGGTGAACCCGCCCAAGGATTCTTCATTCAGCTCAGTGGCCAGATTACCATTAGCCGTCACAGCAACGGCACAGAGATGCCCGTGGGTCGTCATCAGAGCCCATCGTTCTTTGGCGAAATCCAGGTTCTCACCGAAGATGTAGTCCCCGTCACCCTGACCGCCGACTGCCAGACGGATCTCTATCGTCTTGATTGTGCTGACTTTTTGGACGTGCTACATAGCTGCCGGGAATTTGAAAAAGATATTTTCCGCATCGTCGGTCAACGGCTGCGAGGGCTAGAGTCTTTTATTCAAAACCGCGAAAAAATGGCTGCCCTAGGGACGCTCTCGGCGGGATTGGCCCATGAACTCAATAATCCCGCGGCTGCGCTGGTACGAGTGCTTAAAGATGTTAAGCCTGCGGTCCTTGAACTACAGCGAATGAACCTGGTCTATGGTCAGCACCAAGTAGATGAGGCTCATACCGAGCAGTGGTTAGAATTACGCGATCGCGGCTTTGAAGCGATCGCCAACCCCGAAAACGATCCATTGGCGCAAGGCGATCGCGAAGATGCTCTCACTGATTGGCTAGAAGACTACGGTGTTGAAGCAGCTTGGAAGCTGGCTGAACCTCTGGCTGCGGGAAAAGTAGAGCCAGGAATATTAGATCAGATGATGCACCGTTGGCGCGACGATTCTACCGAACTACGAGATATGGGCCTGCGCTGGCTGGCGTTGTCTTTTGAAGTCATGAGCATGATCGCCAATGGGCTGGATGGGGCCGAACGGATTGCTACGTTGGTGCAGTCCATGAAGTCCTACTCCTATATGGATAGAGCTGCCCAACAGCAGGTTAATATCCACGACGGCATCGAAGATACGCTACGTCTGCTTGCCTTCAAGCTCAAGCAGGGTATTAAGGTTGAGCGTCAATACGATCACAATCTGGCCGAGGTGATGGCGTTCGGTAGTGAACTCAATCAGGTCTGGACCAATCTGATTGATAATGCGATCGATGCCCTCAATGAGGGTACCCCCGATGGTACACCGCCGCAAATTACCATTCGCACCTGCCAGAAAGGCGATCGCCTCCGGGTAGAAATTGAAGATAATGGCCCTGGTATTGCCGCCAATGCCAAAAATCGTATCCTTGAGCCCTTCTTTACCACTAAGCCTATGGGTAAAGGCACAGGACTAGGACTAGATGTGGTACGACGGATTATTGAAAATCGTCATAGCGGTAGTCTGATGGTGGAATCAACGCCAGGCAAGACTTGCTTCTCAGTATCATTGCCTTTTTCTCGCTCATGAGGACTGTAGCGTGAAAATAGTGACTTCTGGGGGGCAAAAAATTCGAACTGGGATAATACTCATCCCAATACCAGTATTGACATAGAGCTTATTGCCTGGTTGGCCATACCCTTTGGCCCAACCATCAGCATAGACTTTGTCCTTTTGCACAAACCTGAGCCATGACCACTGAGGCAAACCAGGAATACGCATTTGCCCACCGTGGGTATGCCCCGCAACGGCTAGTGGGGCTGAGTTCGCGGGAAACAGCTCGAATGTATCTGGATTGTGCATCAGGGCTATGGTAGGGCTATGGGTCGGTATTCCCTTCAAGGCCGTGTTAACATCATCCTGGTTTGCCCATGACGAATCCACTGCAGCTAAGTAGAGGGGAGCACTGCTGTTCGGCAGCCGCATCTTGGTGGACTCATTTTCAAGGACAACAATACCAGCAGATTCCAGCTCTATTTGCAAACGGCTAGCCAGCTTTGTCCCAGGCTGAGCTGTTTTACTGCTCATACCATAGTCATGATTTCCCAAGACAGCGTAGGTCGGAATACCTGCTTCGACCAGTGGTTTCACAATGCTGACTGCTTCTTCAATTTCAGGAGTAGGATTGGGGTCAGCGTGATAGATAAAATCTCCGCTAATCAGGACGGCCGCAGGCTGAGTTTCGATTAACGTCTCAACACCGCGACGGGCAGTATTAGGGTTACCAGCCCACATACCAATCTGCAAGTCTGAAAGTTGACCAATCTTTTGGCCTTCCCAGGCCTTCGGTAAATTGGGTATGATAGCCGTCTCTTCTTCCAAATTGAGGACATGGGGTTCGATCAATCCCCACACCGCTAGTAGGCCCAGCAGCCCCACCCCCCCTAGTAGGAACCATTTCAATCTTTTCATCGTATTTGCTCCAAATCATGCGAGAGCTTACGCTGTCGTTCACTGCAGCGCCCAGCCAAGTGAGGCTCTCACATGCACCCTCAAGAGAATTAAACCTGCGAGTGCTGGTCGGTTGCCTCTACTGAGCTGTAGGGTAAAGGGAATCAGCCACAAAGACAGGCTTATCAGTGTATTCAGCCTCTAGTTTGTTTTTGACATCCAAATCCCAAGTTAAGTCATAATCCTGTTCAAATTCAGCGAGCACAAACTTGCGGAGTTTGCCAGTGACCGTGACCTTTTCGCCATCAAGGGCTTCAGTTACAGGCGTATTGATAACAAGCAGATCCGTGGCGCCAAAGAGCTGCTCTTCATCTAATGTGAAGGAAGTACCGTCAAGAATCTCTTCGACTTCACCCTCAACTGCGATCGCTAGATCATAAAACTTCTCTGGATTTTGAGTAATCTCGCCTGGGTCAGGGGCCAGGGCTAAAGAGTTGGCTAAGAGTGCAGGCTTTGTCTCATATTCAGCGTAGATCTCTGGGTCGAGATCCAGGTCATAATCACGCTCAATATCAACCAACACTAAGTCCTGGACTTTCCCGGTAACCTGGATGGCCGTGTCATCCTCTGTCGGCAAGGCGAAGGGCTCACCTGAGGTATTAATGACTAGAATATCTTCGCCGTCGTTATCTAGCATGAATGACGTCTCATCCACTTTCTTCTTAACTTCGCTTCTAACCGTGACGGATTGACCCTCCACTTTTTCTGTTTGCTCAGCCACCTCTTCAGTCGTCACATTGCTGTCAGCATTGGGGGTGGTCTCTTCCGGTTCAGATGTACAAGCTGTAATGAGGGTTGTAGACAGCAGTAGAGCCGTTACGATCAGAGACTGACTCAGAGAAGAGCCATATTCACGCTTGTGGATAGTCATATAAGACTCCTTGTAGTAACTAATACACCAACACCCTCAGCATGGTCCAGAAGCAGTATTATCCAATACCGCAACAGCCAAAGGGGGACAATGTAGAAGCCTCAGTTAATTTACAACTAAGGGTATCCAGAGGAACTTAGCAAATATACGATGCTATACATCTCTACCTAGAGGCTTAATCAAGAGGAGTTACCTTGTCGCTTTGTTACCTCTTTCGATGGAAGCAAGAAGCATCAGCTAAAACTGTATTGTCCTGGTTAGGAATATGAGGCGTGCCACATTCGCCCTCATTAGCGCTGTAGAGGAGTACTGCTACTCGTCCGCATTGAGATGACTGTGGGTATATTGCATAGCCCGCTGCATCATCAATCGGTGTGTTGCTCGTTCCGGTTCATCTGGGCCTGGACGACGTTGGATAAAGGTTCCATCCGGCTGTAAATCCCAGGCTTGGCGATTATCAGACAACATAATTTCCAATATCTCCCACAGCTCTGCCACTAGGGCTGGATCTTCGATGGGCACAACGGCTTCAACCCGCCGATCAAGATTGCGAGTTCGCCAATCCGCGCTGCCAATGAGTGCGGTGGGCTGACCTTGGTTGTGGAAATAGAAGATTCGATCATGCTCCAGGAAACGACCAATGATACTGATCACCCGAATATTCTGACTGACATCTTCTAGTCCTGGTTTCAGACTACAAATTCCCCGCACGATTAGATCAATTTTGACTCCGGCCCGCGAGGCTTTGTACAAGGCTCGAATAATTTTCGCATCCACTAAGGAATTCATCTTGGCAGTAATACGGCCAGTATTGCCTTGCCGCTGATGCTCAATCTCACACTCGATGAGCTCCAGAAGGCGATCGCGCAAATTAACTGGCGCAACTAATAGCTTTCGATAGCTTTGGTGGCGAGAGAATCCAGTTAAATAGTTGAATAAATCTGTTAGATCCGCTCCCAGCTCCTCCCGACAGCTTAATAATCCTAAATCCGTGTATAGACGGGCTGTCTTCGGGTTATAGTTACCCGTGCCGATATGCACATACCGACGAATTTGTTTGCCTTCGCGTCTAGCCACTAGGGCAATTTTGGTATGGGTTTTTAATCCCACCAATCCATAGACAACATGTACACCTACCTTTTCTAATTTGCGGGCCCAAACAATATTATTTTCTTCATCGAAGCGAGCTTTGAGTTCTACCAGCGCTACCACTTGTTTACCGTTTTCAGCAGCAGCAATCAAACTACTAACAATCGGGGAACTGGCAATTCCTGAGTCGCCTGCTGTCCGATAGAGCGTCATCTTAATCGTCAGCACATTGGGATCGTGGGCAGCTTGGGTAATGAACTTTTGCACCGTTGCTGTGAATGATTCGTAGGGATGATGTACTAGTAAATCGCCACCCCGAATCACTGAAAAAATATCGTTAGGCGGTTCTTTAATGCTTTTGTCTGTATGCCCATTCACACTAGCTACGGGTCTCTCTAGTGGCTCTGCCTTGCGCAAACGCACTGGCACCACAGGTGTCCACGATTCTTGCTGCAATTCGGGAAACGGCAAGAAAGCCAGACCCATCAGATCATTCAGACCCAGTAAACCCTCAATGTGATACACATCGTTTTCATCTAGTTCTAGCTCCCGCATCAGAGTCTGACAGATAAAGCTCGGTGTTCCTTTTTGAATTTCCATCCGCACAACTGAGCCAAAGCGTCGCTTGCGCAGTTCTTCTTCAATCGCCAACAGTAAATCGTCGGCTTCGTCTTCTTCTAAATCAATATCGGAATTGCGGGTAATTCGAAAGGGATAACACTCTTGAATAGTCATCCCTGGAAACAAAAATTCCAGATTTTGGGCAATAACTTGTTCAATGGGCACCCCACTCCAATGGCATAGGGCAGCGTCACAACTCTCCGCTGGCAGCTCGATAAAGCGAGGGAGCATACTCGGCACTTTGACTCGGGCAAAATGACCGTCCCCAGTTTGGGTGTCTTTGACCAAAACTGCCAAATTTAGACTGAGATTAGAAATGTAAGGAAAGGGATGGCCTGGGTCAACGGCAAGGGGCGTTAAAACAGGAAAAATTTGATCTAGGAAATACTGATGAAGAAAGGCAACTTGCTGAGAATTAAGGTTGGCATAATCTAGCAAACAAATGCTTTTTTGAGCAAGCTGGGGTTTAAGAAACTTAGTGAAATACTGATGTTGTTGGTGGATTTCAGGTTTTAACTCCTTATGGATAGCGTCCAGTTGGGCTTGGGGCGTCAACCCATCAATAGAGCGCTGCATCACCTGAGCAGCAATTTGTTGCTTGAGAGCCGAAACACGGACCATAAAATACTCGTCTAAATTCGAGCTGTAGATGGCCATGAACTTAAGTCGTTCTAGCAGAAGCGTGCGCTCATCAAAGGCTTCATGCAGAACCCGTTGATTGAATCTCAGCCAACTAATTTCACGATTGAGATAATAGACCGGATCACGCAGATCAATGTCAGCGGAGGGCGATGGAGGGGAACTATTATCATTCTGAGCAGGAGGAGGGGGTGGCTTGGCAGCCGCACCATTGGTGCGGGCAGCAGCCAGGAGACGGTTAGCCTCATCTAGGGTGACAGAACTACTGGGTGTGGTGGCCTCAATGTGCAATTGATGACTGAGATCTAAGATTTCATTGGAACTGACTTGAAGCTCGCGTGCCAGCGTATAAATTCGAACGGTATCTGTACCCATTTGTTTTTAATGGTCTGGATTGAATAGGAGGTGGGTCGGCAAAAGATAGCTAAGTAGAGCCTAATTTTGCAGCGTGTAGGTAAAAAATAGGTTAAGACGGATGACACCGTTGCAGCTATCGTTACATTGAATTGATGTTTTTAATAGAGATGAAAGTGAGAAGTTTGAGGGCATTGTACTGGCGCTGTGAAGATGGATTCGCTGTTAGCAGAGGCTCTGGAGACTCGGAGCATAGGTACTTCGCTCTGATCCTAATAGAATTAGAGAAAGCGTGGGGAGCAACTATCGTAAATTTTTCACTGTAACTTAGCTCCTTTTTGACTGTCAGCATACTCGGCCAATCGACAAATTATGATCTGCAACTCCAAACCAACAGATCGAGCAGCACTTCAACACCTTACGCAGGCGATCGGGTTCGAGGATGCCGAAACAGCGGAGATCCTATCATCGTTTGATGCAGCCCATCAGCCCGCTAATCGAAACGGTGCCATGTGTTTTATCGATGATGATGGTGGTTTGCAAGGGGTTGCCTACGTCGAACCGGAGCGGATGACCCATGGCACATACAATTTGCTGCTAGTAGCAGTCCATCCTCATGTGCAAAAGCAGGGGCGGGGGACAAAACTTATCCGCCACGTTGAAGATCAGGTCGCAGAACATGGGGGGCGGGTATTGATCATCGAAACCATGGGAACCGAAGACTTTGCGCATGTTCGTCGGTTGTACAAACGCCTAGGATTTGTTGAGGAGGCTCGAATCCGAGACTTTTACGCGGAAGGATATGACAAAGTAGTTTTTTGGAAGTCGATGACCTCTCTCAACGGATAGTTATTACATACATCGAATTGTACAAATTAGATATTTGGCAATGGTTGGTATACAGGCAGCCGTGCACACCGCTGGTTGAAGTCCAATGCATAGGGACCTCCTATCCCAATGTCTAGAGTTCCTATGCATTGGATGATTTCTGTATTAACAACAGCACCCTGCTCAAAACCAACAAAATGAAGAGGTGAGTTAGAGATAGCCCCTGTATTACGCAATACCACTCGGTTAGAAGTTGAACTGCTAACCTTAGCTACGAGGTGATATAGCGAACTTCGTAATTATTGAGAAATATTCATATGAAATTCAAGAATCATATTAATAGTCCAAAAAGATTTTTAAGATTTTTATTTTTTAGATTCTATTTTGTTCGTTTTATTCTTTCTTACTTTTGCCACTACGATCAAGCATATGCCCCTCATAATACAACGTCTTTATTTGAAAATGTTGATATTGAATATGCAATTTCATCACTTAAAAACCATGGTTTATACCAAGGACTAAAGTTACCTGAGCATACCTTGCATGAATTAGTAGAGTATACAGAATTACATGATTGTTATGCGGGTGGAGATCCAAGTTTGGGGTTTAAGATTATAGATAAAGACGGCTTGAATAATATCTGCGAAAAATCGGTTTATATTGCAGATTATTTCAATGTCAGTGAACAGTGTCCTACAATCTTAAAGATTGCCAATGATCCAATCTTACAAAAAATAGTATATTTATATGTGGGTAAGACAGCTAGGTTTACTGGTAGTAGTCTTACATGGACTTTTCCAGTAGTAGGTAGCCCTTACGATATTCATAGACAAGAAAGTTGTAATTTTCATTATGATATTGATGATTTTTCTAGCTTAAGAATTTTTTTCTATCTAACTGACGTCACAACAGAGTCCGGTCCTCATGTTTGTGTTAAAGATAGTCATATTAAAAAATCTATTTTCCATACTTTGAACCTTTTGAGTAGAAAGCAAAAGACTGAAAAAATTGTCAGCTATTATGGCTCTGAAAATATCATTCAAATATATGGTGAAGCTGGGCACGGATTCATTGAAGATACTTTTTGCTTTCACAAAGGAACAGTCCCTAAAATTCAGCCACGCCTAATGCTTCAGCTTCATTTTTCTATTAATAATTACAATAATGAAAAATTCAATGATTCTAAGGAGCCAGCAACACTTAGACATTTTTCGGAGATTCAAGGCAATCCAGTTATGACTAACTAGAAGATAATGTTGTGAATGGGTTGGATATTAGCAACATGTGGAATCTTTGCGATCTGTGGTGCTGTATTGGATTGGGAAGCGAATGATATCGTGGTCTTTTTAGGGTCTCTAACAGGAGAACTTTCCGCTGACTATATTCAACCTCCAGTGTTATCTGTGAGTACGAATAGTACTCCGTTAGCAGATCCGACTTATATACAGATTCCGCGATTTTTGGGACTTGTTACGTTACCATCAGATCCAGCGTCTGATGTTAATTGAAGATTAACGATATGTCTTTTCTGCGTCGCTGTTGGGTTTGGAGTTTAGTGGTTGGGGTTGCGATCGCCCTCTCTGGTTGCAGCCTCTCCCAGTTCAAAACCGAAACAGCGCGAGTCTCCCAGTATGTTGATAGCATTCTCAGCGAACCCAAAACCTTCAACTACTCTCAGAGCAAAGAATCTCCCAACGTTTTCAGCTTAATCTACGAAGGATTGATTGCTGAAAATGGTCTAACAGGCGAGCTGGAACCTGCTCTGGCCGAATCATGGGACCTTTCTGCCGATAGCTTAAAAGTCATCTTCACCCTTCGTCCTAACCTAAAATGGTCTGACGGTGAACCGTTAACCGCTGATGATGTAGTCTTTACCTATCAAGACATCTACCTCAATGCAGCGATTCCCACTGATACTCGCGATGTCCTCAGAGTGGGCAAGAGTCAAGCCCTGCCCCAAGTCCGAAAATTGGATGAGCGTCGGGTAGAATTTTCCGTCCCGGAGCCCTTTGCCCCTTTCTTACGAACGGCTGGCGGTTTGGGGATTATGCCAGCCCATGCCTTGCGAGAGTTAGTCAGAACACCCGACTCCCAAGGAAAAGCCAAATTCATTTCTGCTTGGGGGGTAAACACCAACCCCAAAGATATCATTGTCAATGGTCCTTACCAACTGGCTCGCTACGATACCAATCAACGGGTCATTTTTCGTCGCAACCCATACTATTGGCGCTACCAAATCCCCGATCAGGCCAACGGCAATATTGAGCGCATCATTTGGAAAATTGTCGAATCCCCAGATACAGCCCTACTGCAGTTTCGATCAGGGGGACTGGATTCTGTGAGTGTGCGGGCCAGTACCTTTTCCCTTCTCAAACAGGAAGAAGAATCAGGGAACTTCACGATTTACGAAGGCGGACCCGATTTTGGCACCACCTTCATGTTCTTCAACCTCAATCGGGGTCGCAGAAACAATAAGCCCCTAGTGGATCCGGTCAAATCGCGGTGGTTTAACAATGTCAAGTTTCGTCAAGCTGCTGCTTACGCCATCGATCGCCAAAGAATTCTCAACAACAACTATCAGGGTTTGGGGCTTCCCCAAAACTCTCCTATTTCGGTGCAAAGTCCCTACTACCTTGCCCCAGAAGAAGGACTGAAAGTTTATGATCACGATCCTGAAAAAGCAAAGCAATTGCTCAAGGCAGCAGGATTTACCTCTAACAACAAAGGACAACTCTTAGATTCAGAGGGCAATCGGGTGCGATTTACCCTAATGGCCCCCACCGGCAGTACCCTAGGAGCCCAAATCAAGCAGGATTTAGCAAAAATTGGGATGCAGGTAGATTACACCCCCGTTGCCTTTAATACGATTGTCGATAAGCTGGATGACGCTTTGGATTGGGATTGTACTTTGTTGGGTTTAACAGGTGGGTTAGAACCTAATTCTGGCGCCAATGTTTGGTCTCCTGAAGGTGGACTACATATGTTCAACCAGAAACCTGTACCGCCCAGCGAACCGATTCAGGGATTTACGGTCAGTGAGTGGGAACGAGAGATTGGCGATCTTTACATTGCGGGTGCCCAAGAATTAGATGAGACGAAACGCAAAGCCATTTATGCCAAAACTCAACAGCTCAGCCAAGAGTATTTGCCGCTCATCTACCTGATTAACCCGCTAGCACTGGCGGCTGTGCGCAATGATTTTGAGGGATTGCAATATACGGCTTTGGGGGGGGTGACGTGGAATATTCATGACCTGCAAGCAGTCAGAGAGTAATGCGGATTGGCAACACGTTTGGGTCGAGACATCAGAATCTATAGCTATTGCAGCTACTCAGATTTGCCCAAACCATAACTTCCCATTAATCTTGTTCCAACGGTTGGATGAGTGCCCCTCCTTAACCTTTGTCATTTATCTAGTGTTGAGTAACCTATGGCTGTACAGAAAACTTCAATCTGGCAAAAAACACCTCAAATGGTTTTGTCTGCCTTACTAGTTGCGACGGTGGCAGTGCCGCTTGGGTGTCGCCCCCAAAATGGGACGGGCAATACAGACGTCAAAGTATTGAACTATTTTCGTACTGCAACTTACAAAAGCCTAGATCCTCCTAAACAATTCGATGCAGCCTCCGCAGAGATCATTGAAACCGTCTATGATTCCTTATTGGACTATCACTACCTTAAGCGTCCCTACGAACTAGCTCCTACCTTGTTAGAGGAAATGCCGGAGTTAGGAGAGGACAAGCTCACTTACACGTTTAAGCTACAGAAAGGCATTAAGTTTCACGATGATCCTTGTTTCCCAGACGGTAAAGGCCGAGAGCTGACTGCAGATGATGTGATTTATACCATCAAGCGGTTTTCGGACGTGAATGTCAATCCCCAAACTTATCCAGCACTTTTGCAAAATCGAATTAAGGGACTCGATGCATTTCGAGAAAAAACTCGCCAACAAAAAACGTTAGATTATGCTGAGGAGTCCGTAGCAGGTTTAGAAAAGGTAGATTCGCATACCTTTAAAATTGTGATGACTGAACCTGATCCTTTGCTATTGATGTCTTTTGCGACTAGTCCTCTATCCATTGTTCCCCAAGAGGCCGTCGAGAAATATGGAAAAGGTTTGGATAATCGGGGGGTAGGAACGGGTCCTTATACTCTCGCCAAAAGTTCACGTAGAGGTGAGGTTATCCTCAAGAAAAATCCCAATTATCACGGTAAATACCCAACAGCAGGGGAACCAGAGGATCAAAGTAAAGGACTCTTAACCAAAGCGGGCGAACAATTACCGTTTATTGATGAGATTCGTCTGCCTCTGATTGAAGAAGCTCAGCCTCGAATGCTCAAATTTCGCAGCGGCGAGTTTGATTGGATTGGGATTGATCGTGATAATTTTCCCAATATGGCTTACAAAGATGAAAAAGGCTTTCATCTCAAAGAAGAGTTTGCCGAACAATTTGAAATCTATTCTGCGGATGACCTGGCCTCTTTTTACATCACTATCAATTTTAGAGATAAGATTCTTGGCCAAAACAAGGCCCTCCGCCAAGCCCTAGCCTATGCAGTGGATACTCAAGCTATTATCGACAAAATGGCTAATGGTCGAGGCTATGCACTCAATACGATTGTGCCTTTGCCTATCGCTGGAAGCGAGGACTCTATTGCTGCACAATGGTATCCCCATGACCTCCAGAAAGCGAAAGAAAAGCTACAGGAAGCAGGATATCCTGAGGGCCAAGGTTTACCGCCTTTGGTTGTGCTGTATGGCTCAGCCACAACTCAGACGCGCCAGTCTCATGAGTTTTTGCGAGCCCAATTTGCTAAAGTCGGCATTCAATTGAAGCCAGAGTACCTTAGCTTCTCTGACTATTTACGTCGGAAAGAGGCTGGTAGCTTCCAGCTTGCAAGTGGAGGATGGGGAGCAGACTATCCAGATGCAGAAAACTTTTATCAACTTTTTTATAGCCCTAATAAGGCACCCGGTCCCAATGATGGGTCATACAACAATCCTGAATACGATCAGCTGTATGAGCAAATGAGACGAATGCCACCAGGCCCAGAACGCAATCAGGTGATTAGCAAGATGGCAGCTATTTTCAAAGAAGATGCCCCCATCTTTTCTATCACCATGCCTATCGTTGTGGGTATGCATCAAAAATGGCTGTTGAATTTGAAACGCAATGTCATGTTAGGCGCCCACTTTCAGTTTTTGGATATTGACACCCAAGCCAAGGCGAAAGGACTGAAGTAATGGTTGGCTATACTCTGCGGCGATTGCTGTATATTATCCCCACCATCTTGGGAGTCGCGGTTTTAGTCTTTGTCTTGTTCACAGTGGCCGGGGAAGATCCGGTGCGAGTGGCCTTGGGACAACATGCAACACCGCAAGCGATCGCAGATCTAGAAGCGCTATGGGGACTGGATAAACCCCTCTGGCAGCAGTTCCTCGACTTTCTGGGGCAAATCGTCACCTTTAATTATGGAGACTCTTACTTTACAGGTGAAGTGTTGAGTGAGGCTTTTGCCAGTGGAGCCTTGGTTTCCCTGAGTTTGACACTGCCGCCCTTTGTGTTGGGGTTGGGGTTGAATATTGCGATCGCCATGATGATTGCCTATTTCCGCGAAACCTGGATTGATCGCTTTGCCACGGCAACAGCGGTGATCTCCATGAGTTTTTCTTACCTGGTCTACATCATTGCCATGCAATATTTTTTGGCCTACGAGTTGGAGTGGTTTCCCATCAATGGCTATGCCCAAGGGTGGGATGCTATTCCCTACCTGGCCTTACCTTGGCTGATTATTCTGTTGGTGTCAATTGGACCGGACGTGCGCATCTATCGGACTATCTTCCTTAACGAAATGCAGGCTAATTATGTTCGGACTGCTCGTGCCAAAGGTGTCAGTGAGCGCAGTGTTCTGTTTACTCACATTCTCAAAAATGCCATGATCCCAATTTTGACGTTCACGATTGTGGCCGTCCCCTTTCTCATTTTGGGATCGTTTTTGATGGAGCGATTTTTCAGTATTCCGGGCTTAGGCGATTTGATGCTGACGGCCATTAACAATGGCGACTTTCCCGTGCTCAAGGGCATGACCATGTATATCACCATTACCTACGCCCTATTTAATTTACTGACAGACTTGTTTATTGCTGCCGTCGATCCCCGTGTCAAACTCAATTGAGGAGCCCATGCCACGCATTCACATCAATAATTTATATTGGGAAGCCGCCCAGCAACTGAGTCGACGCAAGATTGTCCTCGTCTGTTTAGGCATTATTGCCATTTATATGTTGGTGGCCTTATTGGGCATTTTTGGTTTGCTCCCGGATTACCAAACACGAGTGAGTACGGGCTACGAAGCCCCTGCATTGGAGTTTGCTAAGCTGCTGGGCACTGATATTTTTGGCCGCTCCGTCCTCTACAAAATCTTAGCGGGAACCAAAACCGCGATGTTGATTGGTGTGCTCGTCACCAGCATTTCCGTCCCGACTGGGGTGATCTTAGGCGCATTAGCGGGTTACTACGGGGGCATTGTCGATATCGGTGTGGTATGGCTCTACACCGTGATCAGTTCTGTTCCCTACATCTTGATGGTGATTGCCATTTCCTATGTCATTGGCAAAGGATTAGTAGCGATCTGTTTGGCAATGGGTTTCTTAGGCTGGGTGGGGCTGTGTCGCCTGATTCGCAGCGAGGTGCTTAAAACGCGCAACCTAGAATATATTGCTGCTGCCAGAGTTATTGGTGCTAATGATGCTCAAATTATTTTCAGCCATATTCTACCTAATGTCGTTCACTTGGCCATCATCAGTGCGTCTCTACAGATTCTAGGGGCAATCAAGTCAGAAGTCATTTTGACCTTCTTAAACGTAGGTATTCAAGACGGGTCCAGTTGGGGGTCGATGATTGCCGATGCGACAGGGGAGCTGGTGCAGGGAATTTGGTGGCCGCTAGCAGGCGTAGTCCTGGCCATGTTTTTGATTATTTATGCCCTGAATGTGGTCAGCGATGCTCTCCGCGATGCCCTCGATCCAAAACTGCGTGGGTCAACTGAGATGGCGGCAGACAATGCCCAGTTCGAAGTTAAAGAAACTGCTGTACAGAAAGCTTAGGGGTTGGGAGCAACCGCAAAAATCGAGCATTATGCCCCATGTTCGTAATCGTTCACATCCACCCTTTGATCCTGAGTGATGGGCGATCACTGTCGTTCAGCTAAAATTGAAAACACCACTGGGCATGAAGGATGCTGCCAATGACCACCACCCTACTCATCCAAACTGAATCAACTCCTTTGACGGTCTCATTGCCTGCGATTGCTCCCATGACGCGCGCAGAGTTCTATGCCTTCTGTCAAGCCAATCGAGACCTCCGCATCGAGCGAACTGCCACTGGAGATGTGATTATCATGCCACCTGCTTTTGCCGATACGGGCAATCGCAACTTTAATCTTGCTGTTCAGCTTGGCCTCTGGGCAGAGAAAGACGGTACAGGGCTGGGATTTGACTCCAGTGCTGGATTCACTCTTGCTAATGGTGCCACTCGCTCCCCCGATGCGGCTTGGATTAAATCCGAGAGATGGAATTCTCTTAGTGAGGAAGAACAAGCCTCCTTTGCCCCGATATATCCTGATTTTGTGATTGAACTTCGATCTGCCAGTGATACATTGAAGGGCTTGCAGGCCAAGATGCAGGAATATATCGACAATGGTGTCTCGCTCGGCTGGCTCATTGACCGCAAAAATCGAACGGTTTATCTCTATCGGCCTGATCAAGCGCCGCAAGTTCTTGACAATCCAGAACAAATTTGTGGTGATCCCGAATTACCTGGGTTTGCCTTGCCAATGGCCAAAATTTGGTAATCCTACACAGCTCAATGAGTCACTCTGTCTTAAGTCTTCAACCAATCAAATATTTCGCCCACTGTTAATTGGACCGCTTGGGCAAACTTAGGGGTTGGCAACACAGACGATGCCTCTTCAAAGATTTGAACCGACTTACCTTTTCCATAAACGAAGAGGTACGATTCCTCTGGATCTAACAGCCAGCCCATCTCCGTACCATGATCAAGACAATGGAGAATATTGCGAATCACTTTAGTCTGATTTTGCTTGGGAGAAAGGATTTCAATGGTCCAATCTGGTGGAAGGTGGAAGGCATTTGCAACTCGTCCATCCGCTTGACGCGGTATGCGTGCCCATCGAAAAACTGACACATCTGGTATGATTGAGCGCCCTGCAAAGGTACAGCGTAATTCGGGATAGGCTCGACCCACTTTTGGGGGTTTAAGTGTTCCATTTAAAGCACTGACTAAATCGCCCTGAATTGTACTATGTTCTCCTTGGGGCATTGGTTTTTGGATAATATCTCCGTTAATGTATTCGCTGGCAGGTTTAGTCTCTGGAAGATCCAGGAATTGCACCAGTGTCAGTGATTTTGTAGGTACCTGCACCATAGAATTTCGCTTTTTCAGTCCCTCATCCTTTATTTTATGCGATCGCCTTTATCTACACTGCAAAGGACCTGATGCTGCTGGGCGCATGGGGCTGATCTAGGAGAAATTGTGATCTTTAGGTCTTCCTGAGAGTCAAAAGCGGTAGATTGTTGGATACGATTGCATCCCTTGACTTCACTGAGAAGTGGAGAAAAAATAAGAATCTTGGCTTCCTGCGCCTCAGTCACAGGCCGAAAGCTAAGATCTCTGTGGTGCTAACCTGGCTCAAGACTATTTATCTAAGACAAGATTATGGGTAAACCTACTGGTTTCATTGAATTCGTCCGCGAAATTCCAACGGATCAACCTCCTTTAGAGCGGATCAAAAATTGGGACGAATTTCATCAGCATTTGCCCGAGGATCGCCTCCGTAACCAAGGAGCACGATGTATGGACTGCGGAACGCCGTTTTGCCATACGGGAACTATGATTAGCAACATGGCTAGCGGGTGCCCGATTAACAACCTGATCCCAGAATGGAATGATCTGGTCTATCGAGGTTTGTGGCGCGAAGCCCTGGATCGGCTCCACAAGACCAATAATTTTCCGGAGTTTACGGGGCGAGTCTGTCCAGCGCCTTGTGAGGGATCCTGTGTTCTGGGCATTAATAGTCCCCCTGTCACGATTAAAAATATCGAGCAGACCATTGTCGATAAAGGCTGGGAAGAGGGATGGATTCAACCACAGCCGCCAGAGAAGCGTACCGGGAAGAAGGTCGCAGTTGTGGGTTCAGGGCCAGCAGGGCTATGCGCAGCCGCTCAGCTTAATAAAGCCGGACATTGGGTAACAGTTTTAGAGCGAGCCGATCGTCCTGGTGGCTTGCTGACCTATGGCATCCCTAATATGAAGTTGGAAAAAGAACAGGTCGTTATGCGCCGCCTTCAAGTTCTAGAAGAAGAAGGGGTGAAGTTTGTCTGCAATACAGAAGTGGGTCAAGATCTACCCGCAGCCGCCTTGCTAAAAGACTTTGATGCTGTGGTTCTATGTACTGGGGCAACCCGGCCGCGCGATTTACCCCTTGAAGGGCGAGACTTGCAAGGGATTCATTTTGCCATGGATTTTCTGACGGCTAATACCAAAGCAGTGATGAATCTAAGCCTGAACGATCAGGTGATTTCGGCACAGGGTAAAGATGTCGTTGTTATTGGCGGTGGCGACACCGGGACTGACTGTGTGGGCACATCGATTCGCCATAATTGCAAGAGCCTCGTGCAGTTGGAAATTATGCCCAAGCCGCCCTTAGAGCGAGCCCCCAATAATCCCTGGCCAGAATGGCCTAAGGTCTATCGCCTGGATTACGGTCAAGAAGAAGCCGCCGCCCTGTTTGGGGATGACCCCAGGGGGTATTTGACGATGACCACTCGGTTTGAAAGCGATGAGAATGGTCATGTTAAAGCGCTGCATACGGTCCAGGTGGCTTGGGAAAAAGATAAAAATGGCCGATTTACCCCTGTGCATGTACCGGGGTCGGAAAAGGTAATTCCAGCACAGTTGGTCTTGCTGGCAATGGGCTTTTTGGGACCAGAACAGCCATTGCTAGATTCTCTGAAATTAGATTTGGATCCACGCGGCAATGTAAAAGCTGAGTATGAACAGTACACCACCAGTATCCCAGGGGTGTTTGCGGCTGGCGATTGTCGCCGGGGTCAAAGCCTAGTGGTATGGGCCTTTAATGAAGGTCGGGGGGCGGCCCGAGAGTGCGATCGCTACCTCATGGGACAGACCGATTTACCCTAGCTATAATGTTGGCTTCACAGAATGCTCGTCCTCCGTTATGAAGGAATAAAATGACATGAAACCTTCTCCCCAAACTGTTTATGACAACCTCAATTTACTAGAGCAGGTTGATAAAGTCAGCAGTGCCCGCTATCGAGAAATGGCTCAGGAGATCTTGGCCGATCATGAAGTGAGTTTGCAGTGGCGAGAAGCGATCGCAGAACGCCTCAATCAGGCCAATCGAAAGTTGGGGATGCAAACTGCCAGTGATAATGACAGCTATTAAAGCGCTCTCCTCAACTTGGAGTTATCAGCCGCCATCTATATAGAATGAATAGTTAAGCTACTTCAATCGTTGGGAGGACGGTCTGAAAGCTAGTTGTGTTGGGGCAAAATCGAGCTATAGTATGCGTTGAATATTCGCAGTCTAGCTACGTGTAAGCACTACATAGACCTTCAGAGGAGTTTTCATGCTTCAAGGTAAAATTGTGCGTGTTGCTCGCCCAACTGACCAATTAGAGGAAGTCGTCAAATTCTACGCAGAAGGTTTAGGGTTTCAAATTCTCGATCATTTTGAGAATCATGAAGGATTTGATGGTGTAATGCTTGGCATACCAGGAGAGCCTTACCATTTTGAGTTTACACAGCAGCAAGAACATAGTGTTGGTCGTGCTCCAACGCCAGACAATCTGATTGTTTTTTACTTGCCAGATCAACAAGAGTGGCAACGTGCAGTTGATCAAATAAAAGTGAGTGGATATAAGCCTGTAAAGTCTTACAACCCTTATTGGGATAGAAGTGGAGTAACCTTTGAAGATCCAGATGGATACCGTATCGTTCTACAAAATGCCACTTGGGAGACATAACATGTTGGACCAGCACCTAACAGCACCATGCAAGGGATGCTCGAAACACACTTCCATTGGACATTTTTTATTTCTGTTCGCGCCCCTGATGGTGGCCGTTATGCGTCAAAGCACTTGGATCGCTGATAAGCAATAAAAATACTGGTCCTACTCAATTCCCAACACGGACGTTTGTCTCAACATTAAGGGGATAGGAACACCAATCACTCCAACTGCCTGGATAGAGTTTGCTACCTGGTATACCTGCGAGTTCTAAAGCCAACAAATTTACACAAGCCGTGACCCCAGATCCGCAATAAACTATCCGGTCTGAGGCATTGGCCAGCTCTGCATAGTGTGCATTCAAGGCATCCGGCGACAATAAAAAACCCTGCTCGTTGGTGACCGATTGCCAGGGATAATTCACAGCCCCTGGAATATGTCCGGCAACGGGATCAATAGGTTCGTGTTTTCCCAAATAACGGTCGTGAGCACGAGAATCAACTATCACGACACCCGGTTGATCTTTTCGACGTTTGACCGCCTGAATATCTACGAGTTGCTCCGGTTGGGGGCTAGCCAAAAATTTGCCTCGCCTTGGTTCAGGGATCACTGCTGTCACTGGATAATTGGCCTGATAGGCAGCGAATCCTCCATCTAAAACGGCAGCTTGTGGATGTTCCAGATATCGAAGCAGCCACCACAGCCTTGCCGCAAAGGCCAACTGGCTATCGTCATAAGCCACTACAAATGTCTCTCGATTCACCCCCATCCGAGATAACTTTGCCGCCAATTGTTGGCTTTCTGGCAAAGGATGTCGTCCCCCATGAATTTGCACGGAGGAGGACAAATCTTGATTCAAATCCAGATAATAGGCACCCGGAATATGTCCCATTAGATATTGGTCTCGTCCCTGTTGGGGGTCGCTGAGAGCAAACCGACAGTCCACCACCACGACATCAGCATTGTTGAGATGTTCATGCAGCCATTGGGCTGATACCACCAAATTTGAATTGCTCTGAGTCATACCAAGGACCAGCAGATTTAGAGATTGGCCGTGATGCGCTGCATGGCTTCTTCAACATTGGCCCGACTATTAAAAGCCGAAATGCGGAAATATCCTTCGCCTGCTGCACCAAAGCCTGACCCGGGTGTCCCCACTACATTAGTTTTGTTCAAAAGCTGATCAAAAAAGTCCCAGCTTGATATGCCGTTAGGGGTTTGCACCCAGACGTAAGGGGCATTGACACCACCAAACACCTGCAACCCTGCAGTCGTTAGTTTTCCCCGAATAATCTTGGCATTCTCTAGGTAGAAGCTGATCAGTTTTTTGATTTGGGATTGGCCAGCTTCAGAATAAACGGCTTCAGCCCCCCGTTGGACAACATAAGAAACACCATTGAATTTAGTGGATTGTCGGCGATTCCAGAGTTTCCAGAGTTCTACATCAGAGCCATCGGCTGCTTTGGCTGTCAAGGTTTTGGGAACAACCGTTAGCGCACAACGCGTCCCTGTGAACCCAGCATTTTTTGAGAAAGAACGAAATTCAATTGCACAGTCCCTAGCACCCTCAATTTCATAGATGGAGTGGGGAATGTCTGGCTCTGTAATGTAAGCTTCGTAAGCTGCATCAAATAGAATGATCGAGCCATGAGACTTGGCATAGTTGACCCAATCTTGCAGATGACTCTTACTGGCGATGGCACCCGTTGGGTTATTAGGAAAACAGAGGTAGATCAAATCTACTTTCTGATCTGGGATCTGGGCGGTGAAGTTGTTGCCCGCATTGATCGGCAAATAAGTCAGCCCTTCATACTCACCCTGATCATTACAAGGACCCGTATGACCTGCCATCACATTGGTATCCACATAGACAGGATAAACCGGGTCGGTGACTGCAATGGTATTGTTATCGCCAAAAATATCTAAAATGTTGCCACAGTCGCACTTAGAGCCATCGGAAATGAAGATCTCACCCGCATCAACGTTGCATCCCCGGTCTTGAAAGTCCTGGGCAGCAATCTTTTCCCGTAACCAGGCATAGCCTTGCTCTGGACCATAGCCTTTGAAGGACTCGCGATCGCCCATATCTTCCACCGCTTTGATCATGGCACTGCGGCAGGCTTCTGGCAGGGGTTCGGTGACATCCCCAATTCCTAATTTAATGATCGGTGCCGTCGGATTTGCTTCGGCAAAGGCGCTGACCCGGCGGCCAATTTCTGGAAATAAGTAACCCGCTTGCAGTTTTAAGTAATTGTCGTTAATCGTTGCCATGTTTCTTAGCTATGAATACCCTCAACCAGCTTACTGTGAACGCTGTCGTTACACAGATGAGATTTTTTGGGGTGGCAACGATAGACAAATCCTGAGAGTCTTCAAAGTCTACTAATCAATGGCAGCGCAAAGGACGCTACGCATAACCACAAACCGATATGCATACAGTGATTTAAGAACTTTTTAGGCATCTTTCTAAACCAAGAAAACTTGCTTTCATCAATACTCGCTTGTCTAACCTGCTTATTTCACCGTATAAACACTTAATTTTCCCCTGCAAACCGCAAACCTTAATGATCAATATAGATTGAAATAATGGTGCGGGCAGGCGGAGTAGATTAGCCACTCTCGGCGTTGATACCCGTGGTGTTGCGATGGTCTCTGAATAGCCTTTGGCCATCGCCCCTACACATTTGCCATCGAATGGTCCATGCACAGCAATTGTCCTGAGCGAGGATTTCGATCACCTCTAGCATGATGACTCTGGCGCTAAGAGACACATTGAACAGAACGAATTTCTTGGGCATCTGTGACGTAACACGTTCCCCCAAATTTATTGAGTAACGGGTGAATATTGGTCACGAGGGTCTGCAACAATTCGGGTTTGCAAAAAACAATGATGTAGACGTTATCAAGCATGGTGAAGTCTAAGTCTTCAGTATTACCACTCAGTCCTTTGCCCGCAACATTGCGAGTGACAGCATAACCACTAACACCCGTTTGATCTAATGCTTCTAAAATCTTGCCCAATTCAAAAGAACTAGCAATTATTTCGATTCTTTTAACTTCATGCATGCGCTTAACTCCACAAAAGCTCAATTCCAGCAAGGTACAGAGGAATCCCCACAATAATGTTGAAAGGAAATGTCACTGCCAAAGCAGTTGAAACGTACAGACTAGGATTTGCTTCAGGTACTGTCATCCGCATGGCTGCGGGAACAGCGATATAAGAGGCACTCGCGCAGAGTACTGCAAACAAGAGCGCATTCCCTTGAGACATATCTAAAAACTTAGCAATCCCTAAGCCGATGCCTGCATTCACTATCGGTATCAGTATGGCAAAGCCAATCAGGAAAACGCCGGTTTTTTGCAAGTCTTTAATTCTTCGGGCTGCAACCAAACCCATGTCTAGCAAGAAAAAGGTCAGCACCCCGTAGAACAAACCTTGGGTAAAGGGTTCAAGCACCTCCCAGCCATGTTCTCCAGTCAGTACGCCAATGATTAAACTCCCCACTAACAGAAACACTGAACTGTTAAGGAAGGCTTCTCTCAAGACTTCAGACCATTGAAAATCTTGATCCCGACTAGCACCGAACAGATTCACTAGAATCAAGCCCACGATAATGGCGGGAGATTCCATTAAGGCCAGAGCCGCAACCATAAACCCATCAAAGGGAATTTCTAGTTCGGTGAGAAAAGCACTGGCAGTGATGAAGGTGACGGCACTGATGGAACCATAGGTCGCTGCGATCGCAGCCGCATCATAATTACCCAGTTTAATCTTGAGAATAAAGAAGGTATATACCGGAACCAAGCAAGCCATCAACATCGCAGCCAACAAGGTCAGCATCACATCCTGGGTAATGCCACTTTTGACGAGTTCCACGCCACCCTTGAACCCAATCGCGAACAGGAGGTAGAGCGAGAAAAGCTTCGGAATGGGTGCTGGGATTTCTAAGTCAGACTTAACAAAAACAGCCGTCATACCCAAGAAAAAAAATAAAACAGGTGGATTCAAAATATTGGAGATGATGAGGCTGGTATCCATATAGCTCTCTCCTGAGGCAACAGAAAACACGAAAAACTATCCAGAGACTATTTCTCCGACAAACCCCTGTTTATCGTGGACAGCAACCCAATGTCAATGAATCCAACACTGCTCAATACTAGATCTATTGATGTATCTATCTATACAGAAAATTAGGCTGAAAATATATTAATCGTCATTTTTATTTACTAAGTTGATGGACTTAGGGAAATAGCCACTACCGATAATTCGATGTACCAAAAGTCTATTGGAGTAGATTAATCAATCTTTCATCAAACTTTCAATATTGCACTGACCTTCTGAATTATCTGTGAATCGAAAAATTGTATTGAGTTAACGACCCTGATCGTAATTATTATTGATTGTAGCGATCGCGTCTATCCTACAGATGGATTGATGATGAACGAAAAATAAACATTCTAATTGTCTTGACCCTTTGCATCTAAAAAACAGACAATTATTCAAATGAAAAATCAATAGCTACATTTATTTGACAAGTCGAAAAAATAGAGAGCTAGCAGCTATTTAATTAACTTTAGATGCATTGTTGTCTAGATAAGAAATTCTATATTAATTAGATGCTAACACTTGATATAAAAGATGTGAAGTTGTACTTTTTTATGATTTATTTATATCAAAAACCAAAACTAATTCTCATGATATCAAATCTAGCTAATATATTAATCCCTACTATTTCTTGATAGAGTTCTGTTTCTCAGGATTAGTTTTTAGAGGTCTCAATGCATGCAAAGAAGTTGTTGAGTTAATAGTCTGTCTCAAAAACATAATTTGAGCTTAATCAAGCCTAAGTCTTTCCTTAAACTTGCGTTTAGCTAGTTTTTACATCTCTCTGAGACCCTGTCTGGGGTGCTTCTAATGCAATGCGTGTAGTTTGTAATGCTGCTGGGCAAATAATTGGAAGTGCTTCTCACTTGCTTGATTCTTCGTTGGGGGACAACAGCATTTACGTATAACGAAGAATCTAATTCCTTCATCTGTTGTTTCTCTTCCATCTAAGTGAGTGATGGCATAGTTGTGCCATTTAGGTTCTGCTTTTCCTAAAGATAATCTGTCTTTAGGTCTTTTCTACTGTTTGTTTAGGAATGCTCATGGCTACTTCTTTCTCTACTACTGATGGCCCTTTAAGCAAAATTAGCGGTCTTACCTTAGAAAACGGGGCAGAAATTAATGCTTTTGATGCCACATCGCAAAAGTTATTCGTAGTGTCGGGCGAAACAGAATTGCAAGTGGTGGATCTAAGTAACCCCATGACTCCAGTTGCCCTGGATCCGATTGATCTCTCCAGTTTTGGCGGTGGAGCCCACAGCATTGCTATCAACAATGGTTTGATTGCGGTTGCTGTCGAAGCGGATCAATCCACAAACGCGGGTCGTGTTGTCTTCTTCAATACTGATGGCGAATTGCTGGCAACTGTCCGAGCGGGTTCTCTCCCCGATCAACTAACCTTTACCCCAGATGGCACCAAAGTATTGGTTGCGAATGAAGGTGAACCGGATGATGGCATCAACCCCGTTGGTTCGATCAGCATCATCGATTTGGCGGGGGGAATTGAGACCTTAACCCAAGATAATGTCACTACCGCCAGTTTTGCAGCATTTAATGGTCAAGAAGCAGAACTAAGCGCTAAAGGCGTTCGCCTTTTCCCAGGTGAGCGCGTCACCCAAGATGTTGAACCAGAGTTTATTTCTGTTTCTCCAGATGGCACCACTGCTTTTGTCACCCTGCAAGAAAATAACGCCTTTGCAGTTGTGGATATTGCCTCCGCCACGGTTCAAGATATTCTGCCGCTGGGTGTTAAAGATTTCAGCAAGGGACCCGCAGAGCTAACTCAGACCAACTTAGAATTGCCTCTGTTAGGCGGTGCCCCCGCTGGCGATCAAATCAAGCTAGGAGGATTGTCTGGACTCTCGTTCGGGGGCACTGATCCAGATACAGGCAACTTGATCTTCTACACTATTCCAGATCGGGGTCCCAATCCTGACACCCTAGATGTTGATGGTGATGACATTGATGAGCGCCCGTTTGCCCTCCCCGACTATCAGGCTCGAATTATCAAGTTAGAAGTGACGCCTGATCGCAGCAACGTCGTTATTGCCCAAGACATTTTTCTTCGACAAGGGGATGGCGTTACCCCAATTACGGGCCGTTCGAATCTGGATGATGAAGTCATAGACGAACAACCTGTCGATGTATCAGGTAATCCCTTAGCACTAGATCCCTTTGGCGGTGATTTTGAGGGGATTCTCACGGATGCAGAAGGTAATTTTTGGATGGTAGATGAGTACCGTCCGGCCATCTATCAGTTCTCAGCTACAGGTGTTCTACGCAACCGCTATGTACCTGAGGGAACCGCGGCTCAAGTGGGTGATGATCCAGGTGCTTTCGGATCGGAGACGTTGCCCGGTGAATATATTAATCGCCGCCGCAATCGGGGGTTTGAAGCTGTGGCCTTAGATGAATCAGAGGGTATTCTTTATGCCTTTATTCAGACGCCCCTGGCTAATCCTGACCGGGATACCTCCGATATCTCCGATGTGATTCGTATTCTAGGTATTGATACCACCACAGGTGAACCTGTGGCTGAATATGTGTATTTCCTCGAAGATCTAGCCGTGCGTGAGGGGGGTCGGGTAGACAAAATTGGGGATGCGGTCTACACCGGAGATGGCAAGTTCTTTGTGATTGAGCGAGACTCCGCTGTCGGTGAGACTGCCAAGAAATTTATCTTTGAGATCAATCTTAAGGGGGCAACCAATGTCTTGGGACTGGACCTCTTTGGCAATGAAACGCTGGAGCAGCAAACTCCTGATGATTTAGAAGCCTTTGGCATCCAAGCAGTCAACAAACGTAAGGTCACCAACCTACCCTCTGTAGGATATTTGGCTGGCGATAAACCGGAAGGATTAGCCCTCTTGCCAGATGGATCACTGGTCGTCCTCAATGACAATGACTTTGGCCTGGCCGAAGGGGAGATTCCCTTGGATGGCAGTGTGCTACTGAATCCTGAGCCGACACCTACTACGATAGGCTTTATTGACTTTGGCGCAGGCAATACCCTTGACCCTAGTGATGAAGATGGGGGAATTAATCTACAAAATCATCCAGTGTTTGGGCTATATCAGCCAGATGCGATCGCATCCTACGCAGTCAACGGCCAGACCTACTACGTCACTGCCAACGAAGGCGACGCCCGCGATGAAGATGAGCAGATTAGTGAGCTAACGCTAGATTCCGATGCTTTCCCAGACGCTGCCACGCTGCAAGCCAATGAAAATCTAGGTCGCCTTGAAGTCTCTACGATTGATGGGGATCTTGACGGAGATGGCGATTTTGACCAACTCTTTGCCTATGGGGGACGCTCCTTTTCAATTTGGGATGCTGTGGGCAATCAAGTTTTTGACAGTGGCGATCAGATTGCTCGGATTACGGCGGAGTTAACGCCAGAGCTGTTTAATGCCAACGATGGTGACCCAGCAGAAGTGGATTCTCGCTCTGACAACAAAGGCGCTGAGCCGGAAGCAGTGACGGTAGGCCAGATCGGGAATCGCATCTATGCCTTCATCGGTCTAGAGCGAGCCGGAGGTGGTGTTCTTGTCTACGATGTCACGGACCCCACTGCTCCTGTCTTCCAACAATATGCCCGGAATGACGAGGATATTGCTCCCGAAGGTTTAACCTTCATTGCAGCAGATCAGAGTCCCAACGACCAAAATCTGCTGGTGGTTACCAACGAAGAAAGCTCAACCGTCACTGTCTACGAATTCACCCCCGAGGTCAAAATCTACAACATTCAGGGAGAAGGTCATCTCTCTAACTTTGTAGGGGAGACCGTGACCACCATTGGCATTGTCACGGCATTGTGGAACCTCTCACTGTTACGCAGGTCACTGTTTGTAGGGGAGACCGTGACCACCATTGGCATTGTCACCGCCGTAGATTTCAATGGATTCTACCTACAGGATGCCACTGGAGACGGCAACGACAACACTTCAAACGGCATCTTTGTTTTCACAGGAGATGCCCCAGCGTTTAGCATCGGTGACGAACTACAGCTTACAGGCGAGGTCTCAGAATTTGTACCTGGCGGGGCAGACACGGGTAATCTCTCTATTACCCAACTGAGCGGCCTAATGAGTACCACGGTACTCTCTAGCGACAATGACCTGCCGGAGTCGGTGGTGCTTAGTCCGTCAGGACGTCTGCCGTCCAACACAACAGTCATTAGCGAAGATGAGTTGCCCGCCAATTTACAGACGGATCCAGGTGAATTTGATCCTGAGAATGATGCGATTGACTTTTTCGAGAGTCTGGAAGGACAGCGGGTCACCGTTGAAGATGCCGTCACCATTTCTCCCACGCGAGTCTTCAACGAATTTTCGGCTGAAGCCTTTACGTTACCCAATCAGGGAGTAGGTGTTTCGCCCGACGATGCCCTGACTAGCCGGGGAACGTTGAATCTCTCTTCTGGACCAGACAACACAGGTGATCAGAACCCTGAACGCGTTCAGATTCAATTTGACCCCGATCTGCTGCCAGCAGGCACTGAGACCCCAGCCCTCAACGTCGGTGACCAGCTTGGCAATGTCACAGGTGTTTTGGGCTACAGCTTCGGCAACTTTGAAGTGAATGTGACGGAGGATTTCACGGTCACTCCCAGCGATCTGGAGCCAGAGGTGACTGTGCTAGCCGGAACGGACAGCCAGTTGACGGTGGCCAGCTACAACGTCCTCAACTTAGATGCCAATGATGAAGATGGATCTGAGGATGGAGCCAACGGTCAGTTTGAATTGCTGGCAGCGCAGATCGTTGACAATCTTCAGTCTCCTGACATCCTTGCCCTCCAGGAAATTCAGGATAATTCGGGGAGTGAAGACGATGGGACGACAGCGGCAGATCAGACCTTGCAGCGATTGGTAGATGCAATAACAACCGCAGGCGGTCCCACCTATGAATTTCGCACCATCGACCCCGAAGACGGAGCCTTTGGGGGTCAACCGGGTGGCAACATTCGCAACGCTTTCCTGTACAACCCTGAGCGGACTCAAATCAATGATGACTCGCTCCAACTCCTCACACCGGAGGACTTGACCGAAATTGGCACAGCTAATCCCACTGCCTTTGACGGTAGTCGTAGTCCCTTGACTGCTGACTTTGAATTTAACGGCGAAACGGTACAGGTGATTAACAATCATTTCACCTCCCGGTTCGGCTCTACTCCTATCTTTGGTGCTGAACAGCCTTTCGTGCAAGCGGGTGAAGCGGAACGGGAAGCCCAATCCCAGGCCATCAATGACTACGTTGATGCCCAACTGGCAACTGATGCAGCTGCCAACATTATTGTGGCGGGTGACCTCAATACCTTCGACTTCACAAACGACTTAACCGAAATTCTGCCGGGTGTAGGAGAAGCGCAGGTCTTGACCAGCCTGGTGCCTCAGGCCACTACAGAAGATGATGCCTACACCTTCATCTTTGACGGTAATGCTCAAGTTCTAGATCATCAGTTTGCCACCAACGCCCTTGCTGAAAACGCGGAGTTCGACATTGTTCACGTCAACAACGACTTTGCTAGAGATGACGATCGCACCCTCTTCGAAGATCCGATTGTGGCCAGCGATCACGAACCGATTGTCGGACGCTATACCCTGGGGAATGGCAACGGAGACGGCGGCAGCTCTGATAACTTTACGCTTCAAATTCTCCATGCTTCCGATCTAGAGGGTGGCGTGGATGCCATTAGTCGCGCCCCCAACTTCGCTGCTCTTACTAACAACTTTGAGGATCAGTTTGAGAACACGCTCATCCTCTCAGCAGGCGATAACTACCTACCCGGTCCATTCTTTAATGCCGCCGGGGACGAAGCCGCATTTCAAGATAGTGGCCTCTTCAATGACCTCTTCAATGACACGCTGCGCGGAGGTGCTGGCAAAGATTTACTATCAGGGGGAAGGGGTGCCAACTGGTTTGTATTAGAACAGAGCCAAGGCCCAGATACAGTGATTGATTTTGATGCAGACCTCGATACCCTTGGTTTTGCTCCTGGATTAACCCTAGGACAACTCAGTGCGACCTCAGTGGAGGATAACACTCACATCTTTTTAGCTGGATCTGAACAGACCCTAATGATCTTAAGCGGAGTCACAATCGATCTCGTGGATCTGAACGTCCAGGTTTACACCCCTGTCTAAATAGTAGGCTGATGATGCTGTTTCTTCATCTTGCGGAAGGAACGGCATTGAGGTAGGTGTGGGAATAATCCAAATAGCTACGTTTCTATCTCTGATAGAACACAAATGGTCTTGCTTACCTAGCCTGGGAATTGTTCCGCCAGCTAATTTTTATAGATTCCAATCGTTGAGGGTGATCACAGTATGAATTTATCGATTCAAGAGATTAGTATTATTGTCGCGGCCAAAGATCTGAGTCCCTCTATTCTCAATCCTGATTTCTTGAAATATGGCGATATTGTGCCGTCAGATTGGCAATATAGTCAGCAGCCTGTTTTCACCAATAATAATGTCCAGATTACCTACGACAATGGTATTCGGATCAATGCCCAGCCCAATCGAGTCGCTTTTGCCCAGGTTTTTTCAACGCAAGATCAACCCCAAGTCCAGATCGAAACGATGGCTATCAAGTTTGCTGAAAAACTCCCTAACGCGAACTATCAGGCGGTGGGAATTAATCCACGAGGACTGGTGCCATTTCTGGGCAGTGATCGAGGTGCCCATGACTTTTTATTCAAAAAAATCTTTGCGAGTGGATCTTGGCAGGAATTTGGTCAGGCTCCTGCTCAAGCTGCAATCCAACTCAGTTATGTTCTGGAACAAGGTCAGCTCAATTTGGCCATTAATGAAGCAAAACTGCAAACACAAGAACAGAAGGAAATTTCGGCCCTTGTGTTTTCGGGTAATTTCAATTATCCCGTTCGTGGAGATGCTGGCATCAAGCGTGTACAAGATGTCAAAGAGCGGATCCAGCGTTGGCAGTCTGCCTTAGCTACCTTCCAGCAGCTCCTCAACGAGCACTTTTTGGAAGACGCTAGTATGACGACATCCGATACAGATATTCCGATAGCTCCTCCTAGTCCCGACAATGAGATGATTCTTTAAGTGAGTACGTTACAGCTAATTAGACCGCATTAGGCTTGTGGGCAACAATAACCACCCAGGATTGTTGATGATGGGGTAGCCCCGGTGGACGGTAATAGTGATCCGTGACCACAAAACCGGCTTGCTGCACAAGAGGCGCCAGGGTTTCATATTCCCAATAGGAGACAAAGCGCTGTCCCTGAGGGCGGACCACATACCCTTCTTCGTTTCCCCTGGCTATAGACATTACTATTGCGCCTTGGGGTATCAAGGCGTGCCACAAATCCCGGAGAACTTTCAGCATAGAAGCTTGGGGAACATGCAGTAAGGACGCATTGGCAAAAATGCCGTCAAAGAATTGGTCAGGGAGCTGCAATTGGAGAAAGGTTTGCTGCCAGACTTCGCAATCGGTAGCTTGTTTAGCCATATTAACGAAAGCTAGAGTAGCATCCAAGCCAATCACCTCATGTCCATCCGTCTTGAATGCCAACATATCGCGACCCGGACCACACCCCAAATCGAGAATGCGGCCTGGATGACGGGGCATGGACTTCACCAGAGCATCCCGATTTTGGGAAACATCATGATCCCAGGTTCCATCTCGAAAACTGAGAGCAGTGGCTTGGTACTCTGCTACTGTGATATCTTCGTGCTGTTCCACGGGCATTAGTCCATCAGAAAGGTTCGCATGTATTGGTTAACCTGTTCAGGCTGTTCCTGTTGAATCCAGTGACTACAGTGACTGAGGTAATGGAGTTGTAGATCTTGAACGTAAGTTTCAGTGCCGTAGGTTAGTTCCTTGCCCAAGGCAAAGTCATCTTCGCCCCAGAGCAGGAGAGTAGGGATTTTTAAAATACCCCAATCCTTTGCATTCTTGATGAGATCAAGATTACTACGGTAGTAATTAATCATGGCCGTGAGGGCTCCTGGCTTGGCAGCAGCCTCTTTAAAGTCGTCTAAATCTTCGGGACTAAAAGCATTTTTGTTGGTGGCCCGTTCGGCAAATGCAGATGAGATCGCTCGGTAGCCATCAGCTCGAAACAGTAACTCAGGCAGCATTGGCAGTTGAAAAAAACCAATGTACCAACTCCGCAGCATTTGTCTCGGATTATGAGTGAGGGCTTCCTGAAATTTGGCTAAATGGGGCAGATTCATGACGATCAGCTTTTGCAGCATGTCTGGGTGTGCATAGGCAAAACTCCAAGCGATCGCACCACCCCAATCATGCCCGACCAGGACGCAGTTTTCATAGCCAAGCCCCTCAATCACACCCTTCACATCTTTGATCAGTTCTGACATGTGGTAGGCAGTCACTGCGTTAGGCTTCTCGCTGTCGTTGTAACCCCGCAGGTCCAACGCTACAACTTTATAGTCTTGGGCAAATTCTGCGATTTGGTGCCGCCACGAATACCAAAACTCTGGAAAACCATGCAGCATGAGCATGAGTGGCCCTTCACCTTGGGTTACGTAGTGCAACCGAACGTTGTTGCTAATGACGTACTGATGGCAAAGGGTTGTTTCTGGCTCGATCTCAGGCATAGAATTTTCTGTATAGGGAAGAGAATGACTGCCAATTTTTCTATTGTTCATGTCTGTCTCTCATGATGACCGATGCCAATCGTCTTGGATACATCCGACGGATAGCCATCAGCATTTCCACCCAGAGGGTTAGAGGTCTCTCGGGGAAATACATCTATCATAGTTAACTTCAGAGTTGTCAATCCTTGCCAGGATGTTTAGCCGTGATGTTGGTGGGAAGAAATGGATAGTAGGAAAGCAGCAGTCAATCTTTTTTTATCCCTTGTTTTAGGGGTACTTGTGTTTTTCTTATGGAGCAAAACTCCATCTGGGCACACAATCGTATTCAAACAATCTACAATCCTGCGTTCTGAGATTGCCAAAATCGCCGTTGTCCCCAATACATTTGCAAATTTACGGATTTATCTATTTGCTTATAGTTTCAAGCAAACTCTCTTTTGGGTTAAGCTGCTAGGCCCATTCATATTGGCTTCAGGCCTACTGATACTGGCCGCTTCAGCCCTGTTTTCTACAGAGGAATAAGTTTCTACTAGCTCAATGAGTGCAAACCTCAGCGTGAGGGCTCTAATTTTAGAAGATTAAACCAGACTTGCTACTGCTCAAACAAGAACCTCTTCAGAAGATATCTGAGGAGGTTCTTGTTTCTACTGACCTTTTTGCAAGAAGAGTTACGGTTGATATAAGTTGAAAGACCAATATCAACCTGTTGGGAGAAACTTAACTTGCCTAAGTTTGTAGTTTTGTATGAATCGCTAATTCAGGCGTACCTTAAGCTCTTAAGTCAGACTAACTAGTCAGACCACCCATGCTTGCGAGGAGATCGAAGGCTTGCTCAGGCAGGGTAAAAGGCCCCATCTTTTGCAACTCATCTACATTAACTTGTGTTAGTTCTTCAATAGCCCCATGACGCTTTAGCTGAGGGGATGTCCAGGCTTTTTTCATGTTGACTAGGCTTTTGTCGAGACGAAACTTTATCTTATCACCTCATACTCTAAACGATTTTGGCCAAAATGTGTATTACTGATATGTTGCTTTAATAATTGAGCCATTTTGGTGAGTTGTGACAAATCGCGCGGCCGTTTCAGTCTATATAATTCAACACGATTGGCTAGTTGTGCCGCTTGGTTAAATTGATGACGATTTCGGATAGGGAGGACAGACTTTAAACCCGAGTATCGCAATAGTTCAATAATGGCTTGTTGGCGGGGAATAGATTCAATTGCGAAGTCTAGCCCATATTCTAATATGTACAAGTTTTGCAGAGAAAATGCATTGCTTGCGGGGGCAGGCGAGAAAGAAAAAGATGCCTCATTATTAGTATCAGTCTGAGGAACAGATTCCCCTGGCATGAGCAGACTGGCAACTTCAGCAGCAAGCTTCATCTGGGCAACACCAGAATATACAATAGCTTCGTCAGTGGTGAGTTGGACTGCGGTTAAGTCATCGGTTATACCTGCAAATCCTTGAGCAATTACTGTTGCTAAAGCCGAGGATTTGCCAGCGCCAGAGTCTCCCAAAAATGCTATAGCTGTGTTGCCAATCGCTGCAGTACTAGCATGAAGAATATAGAGTCCTCGCTGGTAGAGGAGTACTGCTAAAACCACTCCTAATACTGCTTGACTTATGTTCTCAAGCAGCACCTTCGGCGTGGAAATAATCACAATTTTGCACCCCCCTTGAATGAGATAAACACCAGAATTTTGCAAGTAGATTAAGGCATCAGTAGGCTCTAACTGGAGGGCAATGGGCTGTTGGGCGACATCTTCCGGCACAAAATCGTAAATGCACCCATCACTGATGAGCTGAATCGTAACGTCAGGATTGTCTTTAAGCGGTGCAATCTCTGTCAAACCTTGAATGGTAAAAGTCGATTGAAAATTCAGACCGTAGAGATGGTAAAAGTACATGTTGAATATGGATGGCAAAAATAGTCACTTTCCGACCGTCAGTTGGGCAAGCGAGAAGGGAAGAGATTTAGGCAGAAACACATTAGAGAAGCGCGAGATCGCGCCACTAAAAAAATATAATGTTGCTTGGCGACGATAACATAGTTGGAGTTGAATAACATCGTTGTTATTGTGCAGGTGACACTTAAACTGACTTGAGCAGATCTAGAAGATCTGACTCTGACAGTTGTTGGATGCCTAGAGATTGAGCTTTGCTCAGTTTTGAGCCCGCCTCTTCTCCGACCACGACATAGGATGTCTTTTTACTGACTGACCCCGTCACTTTTCCCCCTGCGTCTTGGATCAGTTGCTGGGCTTGATCTCGCTTGAGAGTCGGAAGAGTACCTGTAATCACAAATGTCATGTCTAAAAACGGTTGAGGGCGGTTTGGCTGGGTGGTTGTAGCTGAAAATTGCAGCCCTGCTGCTTGCAATCGTTGCACTAAGATTTGGTTGGAAGGGGTTTGCAACCACTCAAAGACGGACTGGGCTATCTCAGGGCCAATACCGTGAATCGTGGCGATCGCATTTTCATCAGCCGCCATCAATGCTTCCACTGTCTCGTAGTGCTCAGTTAGAAGTTGGGCGTTGACACTGCCTACATGACGAAGACCTAATCCATAAAGAACTCGATGCCAGGGTTGTTGTTTGGAGTGTGCGATCGCATCCACAATCTTGCGGGCCAATTTCTCACCCATCCGATCTAATCCCATCAACTGGTCTAGGGTTAGCTCATACAAATCGGCAACGGACTGCACCCATTGGGCCTCTGCAAGTTGGCCGACAATTTTTTCACCCAAACCATCAATATCCAATGCCCCTCGACTCACCCAGTGAATCAGCGAGCCCCGTAAAATCGCAGGACAAGTACTATTGACACAGCGGGTCACGGCCTCATCTTCTAACTGGATAGCAGGTTGTCCACAACTAGGGCAAACTGTAGGCATCTGGTAGGGCTGAGCGTTGGCTGGGCGGAGCTCGGGCAAGACTCGCAGAACTTCGGGGATAATCTCTCCGGCTTTGCGGACGACCACGGTATCACCGATGTGAATATCTAATTCGGAGATCCGGTCTCGATTGTGCAGTGTCGCTCGCGAAACCGTTGTTCCGGCTAACTGTACTGGTTTAAAGTCGGCGACGGGCGTCAGTGCCCCCGTGCGGCCTACATTGACGGTAATTTGTTCAATGCGGGTGGCTGCTTCTTCGGGAGGATATTTCCAGGCAATCGCCCACCGGGGAAACTTTTGCGTAAATCCCAGTTCTTCTTGTAAGAGCAAATCATTGAGTTTTATGACCACGCCATCAGTCAAATAGGGCAAATCTAGACGTTGCAAAGACCAGTCATCATAATATTGCTCAACCTCGAACAGGCTGGCACATAGCCGTCGATTGGGATTAACGCGAAATCCGAGCTGCTGCAATGTTTGTAAGGCTTGCCATTGAGTTTGGGGTAAAGGTAAATCAGCCGTTGGCCCTGAAACATGAAGCGTGTAAGCAAAGAAATCTAACTGCCGTTGGGCAACGACTTTCGAATCGAGCTGACGCAGGGTTCCGGCTGCGGCATTTCGCGGATTGGCGAAGGGGGCGTCGTTGACTTGGGCGCGATCGCGATTAATTTGCTCAAACACTTGCAGTCCCAAGAAAGCTTCGCCTCGAACTTCCAGCCATGCTGGTGGCTGCTCAATGTTCAGTCGCAGGGGAATAGAACGGATCGTCCTCACATTCTGGGTAATCTCTTCGCCAGTGGTGCCATCGCCTCGGGTGGTTCCCCGCACTAATACCCCTTGTTCATAGGTCAAGGCCAAGGCCGATCCATCAATTTTGAGTTCGGTGACATACTCAGGGTCAGTCTTGAGATTGGGAGCTAGCTTGCGCCAGCGCTCATCCCAGGTTTCCATATCTTGGCGGTCAAACGCATTTTCCAAGCTATAGAGGGGTATGCGATGCTGAACGGAAACAAACTGAGTGGCAGGTTGCTCCCCCACCCGTTGAGTTGGACTATCTGACGTAATCAGTTGAGGATATTGTGTTTCTAGCTCCACCAGCTCATGATAAAGCTGGTCATAGACGGCATCTTCTATGATGGGAGCATCCAAACCGTAGTAGGCATAGCTCGCTTTTTGCAGTAAATGTCGTAGTTCTTCTATACGAGCTTGAATAGAAGGTGAGGCTGTCTTCACGAGCGGGGCATCTCCCAGGCTTAGAACCATACGACTATAAATTAACAACCCTGAAATGGGGATAGAAACAAAGTAGGTTGAGGAATAGCGTTATCCCACTTTTCTAGTGGCAGGTCTGCTTGGATTTTGGGCACGAATTTGTTGGCGAGCATCAGAATAGGCATAGGCTCTACCATCTCCTTGTTTCTGCATGTGCTTAATTACAAATTTTTGATTATCGAGATAGGCTCCGACCCCAAATTGCTCAGCCGCGTTTTTGAAGGCATCGGCAATGGCTCGTTCAATAGGAGTGCCGTAGGTTTGCTTATCGGCGTAGGCTTTATCGTTGCCAACTCCTTCACGCGTTAAGCCATCGAGGGTGAGTTGACAGCGTACAACTACATATTCACCGACGATGACTGGATCGCTATAGGAAACAGACCATTCTGGACAAACCTCGTTCAGTCGCTTGCGAATCCGTTGCCAGGGAATAAAAAACCATTTGCCACCCCCAGGCAGAACCCGATCTTGATGGTCCGCTGCCGGAAAAGGAGCTTTGAGTTGGTCGAGGCGTTCAGTCTTCATCGTTTAGCTGACAAATAAATAGTACATGTATACTAATATATCAGATATAGAGAGAGTGACAATAAGCAAATTTCAGAAACCAAATTTTAGGTTTTGGTGATTTATTCCTAAAGCTTTATTGCAGAATGCTCTGAAACCCCTTTTGCTATGTAAACCTGAAGATTAATAAACTTAGGTCAATAAATCTTAAGAAGCCTGACGAAATGGAACAACATCAAAAACAAACCGTAGTCGTAACTGGCGCCTCTTCAGGGGTTGGTCTATATGCAGCCAAAGCCTTAGCCTTGACGGGTAAGTGGCATGTGATCATGGCCTGTCGGAACTTTCTCAAAGCAGAAACGGCTGCTCAATCTGTGGGCATTCCCCATGACAGTTATTCAGTGATCCATCTCGATCTAGCTTGCTTCGAAAGCATTCACCGATTTGTCAAAACCTTTCGAGAAATGGGCCGCTCTTTAGATGCCCTAGTCTGTAACGCAGCCATCTATATGCCTCTGCTTAAGAAGCCTCTACATACGGCAGAAGGGTACGAGTTAAACGTTGGCACTAATCATTTAGGACATTTTCTGCTTTGTAATCTGCTGCTGGAAGATTTAATGCGCTCCTCTTTTGATCAGCGTCGTCTGATTATTCTAGGGACGGTGACTGCTAATCCTAAAGAGTTAGGCGGCAAAATCCCCATTCCTGCTCCTCCTGATTTAGGCGATATGAGAGGTTTAGAAGCAGGATTTAAAGCACCTATCTCGATGATTAATGGCCAGAAGTTTAAGCCAGGTAAAGCTTACAAAGACAGCAAGCTTTGCAATATGCTGACGATGCGCGAACTCCATCGTCGGTTCCATACATCCACAGGCATTACTTTTAGCGCCCTCTATCCAGGGTGTGTGGCTACCACGGGTCTATTCCGGGATCATTTTGCCTTGTTTAGATTTATCTTTCCCAGGTTTCAGCGGTTTATTACGGGTGGGTTTGTGACCGAAGAGATGGCGGGGACACGAGTTGCACAAGTAGTGGCTGACCCATTATTTGGCAAGTCGGGCGTCTACTGGAGCTGGGGCAATCGCCAAAAAGAGGGGCGTCCTTCGTTTGAACAAGAGATGTCGAACGAATCCCTCGATAACCCTAAGGCTCAAAGACTATGGGAGTTGAGTGAGGGATTGGTTGGCCTCTCTAGTCAAGACACCTCTATGCCACAAATGAGTACTTCGCAGTAGATTGATTGTCTTTAAGGACTATCTGAATTGGTAGGTAATTCTAGCTTGGTTCACTGTCTCACTTTCTCTGAAGGTCGTTCGATCTGTTTCTTGCAAACCATAAGCCGCAAATTCAGCTAACTCTTGGGGCGATAGTGGCCAGGGGGGACCATCGCATTCTGTTACATCGGCACGGATTCTAGTGATGATTAGAATGAGACCTGTGGTGGAAGCGAGGGGGGCGATCGCACCCACTACTTGGGGGCGTATCCTAATCGGCAAAGCTTGAATATTCCGACAGTCATACACCAAATCGAAAGTTTGATTCCAGGTTGGATCGAGATTCAGCAAATCTGCAACTTGATAGTCCACTGCTGAATCAGGAAAGCGTTGATCACACCATGCGATCGCAGTCGGTGAGACATCAAAAGCAGTGACTTGATAACCATGGGCTTGCAAGGCTTCGGCATCATCCCCTAATCCACATCCAATCACCACAGCTTTACTTCTGTATTGGGGTTGGGGGTGTTGCTGTAGCCACTCTTGCAAATACGGATGAGCCATTGATTTGGCCCAAGGGACTAGAGTTGCATCCCCTTGAGCCTGGGCATAGAGCGGTTCGAACCATGCATAGGGCTGGTTTTGTTGTTGGGCCTCGGCAGCTAAGGATTTAACCCGATTTCGCAAAGTGGGGGGTTGGTCTTCAAACATAATATTCTCTTTGATTGATGCTGCTTCTCGGTACCAATTATCCATGAACGATGTAAGGAATATTTATGGGTGCAGGGGCTTTAAACACGATGATGCCACGACTGGGTTGCTGATTTGGAACTCAAACGATGGCATGATCATTGACACGCAGCAGTGCTCACTAAGCTGAAGATTGTTCTGAAGCCCCAAACTGTTCCGTAGCGGCTGCCATCACTTAGACAGGTAAGATCTATCTGCTAGGTAAAAGCTGGGAAAGAACTATGTTGCCTTCCGATCTGCTGATGCACCGCTATCAAGGGGAGGCGATTATTCCGAAACGGCTGGCGGTGAATGCTGGGAATATTGAGATCGCCACAGAAGCCATCACCTGTTTTACCAATGCCTGCAACCAAAGGAAGGGCGAACTCAACCAGCGGCTTCAAGATTTGGAAGGCGATGGTACCGATTATCGGATTAAGCGGGGACTGGCCCATCTGTTATCCAGTGGCTTTTCCACCTTTGAAATCATTAGTCCCTTAGACCCACTCAACTTACGGCAGCGCGTCTTTACATTGGCTGCGCAGACGATTCCGAGTCCCACTGCTACGACCCAGACCCTCGATCGATTGGCAGTGAATTTAAGTCAGGAGCTGGATCGCGACGTTAGCTCCGCTCAGATCCGCGAAGGCTTATACGCCGATCGCCCGGACAATCAAATCTTGACTCACTTTGAAGCACCTACCCCAGAAGCACTGCTACATCGCTACAACCTGTCACAAGTGCAGGGTATCTTTTACAAAGCTACTCAAATTATCATTAACGCCCACCGCAATGATCCTGGGGAATACAAGCTGCTATTTCGATATCTCAAGCTATTTTGTTTAATGGCCTATATCGAAGGTGATGCCGATCAGGGCTTTACTCTCAAAATTGATGGCCCTGCTAGCGTCTTCAGTGCCAGTACTCGCTATGGATTAGCCTTAGCTAAATTGCTCCCCGCCTTGCTCCATGTGACACGCTGGAGTCTGACCGCCACTCTCTCTAGCAAGGACACCTACACCAAGACACAGCGCACCAGCCGCTTCACCCTCGATTCAGATTGCGGATTAGTCAGCCACTATCCACTGGGGAAACCCTATGACAGTATGCTGGAAGCCAGCTTTGCCGAACGCTGGCAGAAAACTAAAACGGACTGGAAACTAGAACGAGAAATTGATCTGATTCCGATTCCAGGCAGTGTCATGATTCCTGACTTTCGCCTTGTTCATCCAGATGGCCGCACTTTCTTGCTAGAAATTGTCGGGTATTGGCGACCCGAATACCTGAAAAAGAAATTCTCACAGGTGCGACAGGCTGATCGCACTGATTTGATCTTGGCGATCTCTGAACGCCTCAACCTTGATAAAGCTGGAGTGGATTTCCGCAACACACCCGCCCGCTTGGTCTGGTTTAAGGATAAACTTTCTCCCAAGGCAGTCTTGCAAGTGTTGGCAGACTAAGCAGAGAGCTTTTACGCAATGCCTTGCATCCTCTTAAGTTGCTTAACGAATGCCTGTGGTTTTTCTGGAGTAATGACAATGACTTTGTGATCAAATTTGAGAATCACACAGCGACGCAGATCCGTGGCCAAAGCTCGATAGGACCCTAGCCTTTGGTTCCGAAATAAACCAGAAATACTGAAGAGTCCTCCATTCCCCATCGTACGTATAGAGCGTTTCATGGCATCAGAATCGGCTTCCACAGCAGTTAAACCTTGGAGCGGTACTTGCGTGTTCCAGGCTAGTCGTTTCACCAGCAAGGTGTCTGGGGTGAGCACATAGCCTCGAATAGTGAATAAGGCTGTGATCAGCAAGATGCTCAAGGGCAGAATTACCATGCTGATCATCCAACTCCCATTGCCCTTCGGTCCTGTAAACAGCCCAAACAGAGCCACTCCAAGTAAGAACAGACTGGTTGTTGCGGAAATGACTTTCAATGAAGTTCCCCAAGGGGCTGGGTAAGTCGTTGTGGCTAGGGTCATGGCGGAGTCCCTCATCCGGATGTCTTCTAAAAATTCGTGGACTGATCAAAAGGTTGTGCATCTAAGTCATGCCTATGCACTTCATAAAAATGTTGTCCCTAAGCCGATTATAACCAAACGTCCTAAATTCATTAAAGGCACTCCCCCATGCTGTTCTGATAGAGTCTAAGAGACGAGATTATTCTGGAGACGTTAAGAGTCAAACGCTATGGCTGCCAAAAAAGTATTAGTCGCTGGGGCAACAGGACAAACAGGCTCGATTGTGGTGCATAAATTGCGCGATCGCAACAACGAATTCGAAGTCGTCAGCTTGGTTCGGTCTGAAGCCAAAGCTAAAGAAAAGCTAGGCTCAATGGATGGAGTAGTGGTGGGTGACATCACTGACCGAGCCAGTGTTGATCAAGCTATTGCTGGTTGTCAGGCTCTCGTTATTTTGTCTAGTTCTGCCCCCGTCATGAAAGGGCCACCTCAACCGGGGCAGCGTCCAGAGTTTGAGTTTCCAGCAGGTGCCTACCCAGAAGATATTGACTATAACGGCCAGAAAAATCTAATTGATGCTGCTGTTGCGGCCAAGGTTGAGCAGGTTGTGCAAGTAGGCTCAATGGGTGGTACAGATGAAAATCATTACCTCAACTCCCTCGGCAATGGCAAGATCCTGATTTGGAAGCGTAAGGCAGAACAATATCTGATTGATTCAGGTATTCCCTACACGATTGTTCGGGCAGGTGGACTCATTGATGAACCGGGTGGTCGTCGAGAAATCATTGTAGGCAAAGATGACTCTTTCTTTATCCCGGACAGTAATATGCCCCACAAGCTGCCCCGTGCTGATGTCGCTGAGGTGGTGGTTCAGGCTCTGACGGAACCCCATGCCAAGAATAAAGCGTTTGACGTGGTTACTCGCGAGGAAGAGGAATCTGCTCCTACTTCTGATTTTGCCGCTCTATTTGCGCAAACCACCCCTGGATTATAAGCAATCTAGGGACTCCCATACTTGCAAACCTACCTTGGATAGAGTGCAAGGGCAGAATATCTTATGGTGAGAACCTACTGAAAAATCTGAGTAACTGGGATGCTAAATCCTGGTAGTAAAGGTGAGGTTAGCATCTCATTAGGCAAAAGCGTGCTGACAAGTTGCAACTGTGTATCTGTGCGGCGATAAACCGCCACTGTTTTTAATTGCCAACTCACAATCCAGTACTCTTGAACACCATGCTGTGAGTAAAGTTTGCGTTTAACTTCTTTATCACGTTGTTTGTTCAGTTCACCAGGAGAAAGGATCTCGACCATCAGTTCGGGGGCAAGCGTGAGGTGTCCAGCCTCATCTACGCCATTCGCAAAGCGCGTATTACTAATCCAAACGACATCAGGGATGACTGCATCCGTAGGACTAAATATAATCCCTGGGGTTTGGAATGATTTACCCAATTGAGCTTGTCTAGACCACCTAGATAATTCAAAATGAATGTTACCGCTAGTACCTTGATGGTTAATATGAGGCGCGCGGGTCACAAATAACTCTCCATCAATAATTTCATGCCGTTTCCAACCACCATCGTCATGAATGGCATCAAGGTCTCTGATTGTCCATTGGAGTCCATTCGCAATCATTGAAGAAAGTACCGTTCCTTTATGTTTAGTGTAGTGGATTTGCTATTGGTGGTTGTTGCGGGTCATCCGTTGGCTTCCATCAGTAAGGGGCAGAGCTCAGTGAGTGCATTAACTTTTCCCCCTTGGAGTGGTGTTGTTTCGTCGTAGTCTGACAATTAACCACAGGCCAAAGATGTAACTCACAATCCCTGCGACACAACCCATAACAAAACAGCCCGCGAACCAGGTAATGAGAAATCCTGGCCCCAGGGATGCCACTGTCTGCCAGTTCAATTTTTGAAATTGCGTAAATTGAAATGCCTGGGCTTGGAGTAACCACTGACCCACCCGAAAGTTAAAGGCAAAAAGGGGCAAATAGGTCAAAGGATTGCTAATCCACGTAGCGGCTGCCGCCGTTAGTTTATTGCCACGGATCCAGGCTGCTAAACCGACGCCAAGTAGAATTTGAAATCCGAAAATAGGGAACATGCCTGCAAAAGATCCAACGGCTAGACCCCGTGCGATCGCAGATGGGCTGCCTTGCAAGCGCATAAATCGCCAATAAAAATATTTGCCACGTCGTTGCCAAGTCATCCGCTTGGGGGATGGATGGGCGCGAGGAAAGCGACGTTTCTGTCTTAAACGGTTTTTATGCTGGCGCATCCGGTCTTATAGCCGCCTAAGTATCGTCGCTGAATAAAGTTGCCCTTCAGCCCAATATAACCAACCCTCAAAGCTTATGAAAATTAGTCAACTGTAGAGTCCCAAGCTAACTGCAAGTGGTTGATAGCAGCAGACGGAGCATTGCCCACAGCTTTTACCCCAGCTTGCCTAGACTCTCCTTGATGGCGCAAACCAATGCATAGATAGTCTGGAGGACGATGTAACAGTCGCTCAGACCATTCAATGGCCACAATACCTAGAGGGACTTCAATACCTTGCCAATAGGTTTCTATGTACAATTCATCTGCTTGTTCAGGGGTTAAGCGATATAAATCCAAGTGATACAGAGGAATTCGACCCTCATGATATTCATTGATTAACGTAAACGTCGGACTCACAATAGAGTCAATGACCCCTAACCCCCGACCCAACCCCTGAATTAAAGAGGTTTTGCCGCATCCTAACTCTCCTTCTAGAAGCAAGACACTCCCTGCTGACAATGTTTGACCTAGCATCATGCCCAAACGCTGGGTCGCCATCAGGTTAGCTAAGAATAAAGAAATTTGGGTCACAGTAGTGCTGGCGATAACTGATGGGGCTGCGGCGCAATTATAGCAGTCACCCCTTGAGCGAAGTCAGGATCAAACCGTCGGTTGCCTTCAGGTCATATCCACAGATGAATCGACCCACTGCTATTGCCTATCCAATCCGTCTGGCTACAGTTCAGTCTGCTGGCAACTTGGGTATTCTGAGAAGTGACTTAGAATCTTGAAGTTTAACGTCTGAATCAGCAGGGACTATACATCCCAGCTTTGAACAAAACAATCAGAAAATTCTGTGAAGTGTTGGAGGATTAATTATGTCTCGAATGAATCTCAGGCAGAGTGTTGCTATTTTTATGGGCGCGATCGCAACTGCCCTAACAGTCGTCACTACTCCTGCATACGCAAAAGACGAACTCACCCAGATTTTTGCTGATGTCCCCTTGACTCTACAGCTTAAGACTTTGGACAATAGCTGGAAGCGCCTGAGCCTGAACCAAGAGTCCTTAGCCCCTTCCATATTATTTGGCATATCAGGGCTACTAGAATCGGCTCTCAGTACCAATGTTTACTACACACAGGGCAACACTGTTACCCTCAGCAAACAACAGTACTTGGTGGTTTATCGACCAGAAGGAAGTAACATCAGCCTAACGGATCTGCTCCAGAGTGGTCGTAAGCGCTCCCCAGAATCGCTGGTCAAAGAACTGTCCCCTAACAGTAAGCTCGTTCTATCCTTGATCAATCTCAGTAAACTCGATAGTCTCCAAGATATTCAGTCTTTTAATTTGCAGAGAGAGATTAAAGAGTCCAAGCAAGTGTTACCCAAGCAACTTGAGAAAACTGAAAAACCGTTTTCTCCTCCAGCTCCAACTGTGCCCTCTACAAATTGATTCAGTTCGAAACTGGGATGGCTCACGTCTAGAAGGTGCTGGGTTACCATATGCTTTACGTCTCATGTCTATTTGTTGAAAAAGAATGACTCTGGCCATCATCATCGGTTTGGCAAGATCAATCGCGTTTGACCCTTGTACCCTTAGTAGAGGAGTTTCGACTACCTTAAAGACAGTTCATTCATGCAGCTATGGTGACCCAACTTCAACCTCGCTATTCTGTTCAGTGGTTTGAGCGGATAGGCGATATTCCGCAGCCAGCCTGGGACGACTTAGCCTTACCGCTGAAGACCCCATTTTTAGAGTGGCACTGGCTGCATAATTTGGAGACCTCTGGTAGTGCGATCGCCCGCACAGGATGGTTGCCCCAACACCTCACCATTTGGCGAGACCAAACTTTAGTGGCTGCTGCTCCCTTATACGTCAAAGGCCATAGCTACGGCGAGTTTGTGTTTGACCATCAGTGGGCAGATGTTGCCTATCGGATGGGGATTGAGTATTACCCCAAGTTATTGGGGATGACCCCGTTTACCCCGGCAGAAGGTTATCGGTTTTTAATGGCCCCGGACGAAGATGAGGACATGCTGACAGGATTAATGGTGCAGGTGATCGATGAGTTCTGTGATCAAAACCAACTGTCTGGGTGTCACTTTCTGTTTGTTGATCCAGACTGGCAACCCGTGCTTGAACGTCATGGATTTAAAGGCTGGCTCCATCACAGCTATATTTGGCAGAATGAAGGCTTTGCTACCTTTGATGATTATTTGAAAGGCTTTAATGCCAACCAGCGCCGCAACATCAAACGCGAACGCAAAAGTGTCACCAAGGCTGGACTGCAGCTCCAGACCTACTACGGCGAAGACATTCCAGACTCTCTTTATAGTCAAATGCATCATTATTACAGCGATACTTGCAATAAATTCATGTGGGGAAGCAAGTATCTGACCCAGCGGTTCTTCCAAGATTTACAGTCTACCTATGCTCATCGCGTCCTGTTTGTGGCAGCTTATCTAGAGAGTAACCCTCAACAACCAATAGGTATGTCTTTCTGTCTGACGAAAGGTGATCAGCTCTATGGTCGCTATTGGGGCAGTGATCAGGAGTTTGACTGTCTGCATTTTGAAGCCTGCTATTACTCCCCCATTGAATGGGCAGTTACCCAAGGTATTCAGCGATTTGATCCAGGTGCCGGTGGCCGGCACAAAAAACGACGGGGCTTTCGAGCTACCCCCAATTACAGCCTGCATCGATTTTATGCCCCTCGCCTCAAGCAAATTTTTCATCACTACATTGACGAAATCAATCAAGATGAGCAACGCGAGATTGACGGTATCAATCAAGAATTACCCTTTAAGCAAGTGACCGAAACTTGATTGACCTTAGCGATCGCCAACGCTAGCCCTGGGACCAAAGATGGTCTACTGGCGGAGTCAACAAGAATCATGGCGTGAGGTATGCTTTGCACTTTGTCTAGAATAAGATGAGAACAGCATCTACGGGGACTCAGTCATGGCATTAGAACCCTGCCAAGTTTGTGGTGTATTGAATAGTACTGAAGCAGAAATTTGTCTAAGTTGTGAGTTTCCCACGAAAGGCCGCCGCCGCCCTGCCATTTTTCAATGGGCTGCGATCGCATTATTTGCGCTATTTACTATTCCCTTGGTCATGACTTTACTCAAACAGTTTAAATCCAAGCCCCAGCCTCAACTCCCTCAATCTGCATCTGTTGATCACAATTTTGGTCAAAACACCCCCTATCAGAAGTAGGGTGATTGTTAAGACGCCTTGCTGATCTGACTTTTTCCACTAAGCCCTACAATCACCATATAACAAGGGTTCTGGGACTGGCTTTAATTCTCAGTAATGCGGTCTTATTGAGAATACTCACGAGCTTTCAGGTCTTTCAGACCACCAAAATTAAGCGGGGTTTTTCTCTCAGAAAGATAACGGGAAAAGTCAGATCAAGCTCAGGTTCAGACTCAGCAAAAGTTTGAATTAGATTTGTCACTGTATATGATGGACCTTTTGAAACGTGGCGTTAGGCAGTCGCGATCGCTGATGCAGACAGTAGAGCAACCTGAGCCAGGGACTAGCAGAATCATCCAACCCGTCCACAATCCTATGTTCTTGAGTGATTCTGAGCTTCAGGGTACATTGAAGCACTTCGTTGGCAAAGTAGATGCTCGCCATACCCACCACGATTTAGCTCAACAGTTTTTGATGCGACAAGATGCGGCTACTTCATCCTATAAGCGATTTAAGGATGGCTTTTATGAGTATTTGGTGTCTTCAGTTAATACCAAGTTTGGCCAATGTCGGTTTAACAATCAACTGCATCAGTGCTTGCAACCTACATTCAGCAGGCTAGCTAGCAGAGCAGATAATATTTTTCACAGCCCTTCCCAAGGAACGGCACGATAAGTTGCTGCCTGCTGTTGAGCTTGATGAGATGCTTGGCACCATCAAGCCAAACTAA
>Ga0209185_1000431_pt1 | contig 49976 bp, 34 predicted proteins | sample SidtaG_2_FD_187425 | JGI IMG/M metagenome (GOLD analysis project Ga0209185, IMG submission 187425) | Marine algal microbial communities from Sidmouth, United Kingdom - Sidmouth_Asex2 metaG (SPAdes) (version 2) | ecosystem: Host-associated > Algae > Red algae > Unclassified | place: Sidmouth... | reverse complement strand
ATCGGAATCTATAATAAAAACCATACTAATGTCGATGCTAAATTAATTAACTTACATAAACATTAGTACATTTTCCAGAAGCATCAACTATTCTGTTTTTGGTTTCCAGAACTAACTGGTCATAGTGCCAATTTCTTCTGCTGTAAAAGCGGCAAACATTAGGGTTCTGGCATTATTGCCTTGTTTAGCAAAGTATTCAGCTAAGTTAATAACGGCTGTAGTGCCGGAGGCATCATCGTCAGCACCATTGTATATTTTTTTACCGTCAGGGGTTGTGCCGAGGTGGTCGTAGTGTGCTGAAAACATAACAATTTCATCAGCTTTACTGGTGCCTGGTAATACGGCAACAACGTTAGATAAGGTTTTAGTATTTACACTAGTTGAAACTTTTACATTCACCTTTTTTACCGAGGTTTCATTGGTAAGTACTAATATTATTGCACCTTGGTGATCTGTTTTATCTTTGCCTAATGAAAGCTTAGTTAACCCCTGGTTTAAAAATTGTTGGTATTTACCAAATATATCTTGGTGTTTTAAGTCAACTAAAATAAGGTTTTGTTCACCTTGATTATTTACCTTGCGTAGTACTTCTCTAAAATCGTCATTTTTACCGATCAGATGAACTTTCATTGCTTGAGTATCGGTCCACGCTAAGCTTTTCATTGTGCTGGCTATCACTATATTCTTTTTAGCAATGCTTTTGCCATTTAAGTTAACAGAAAATTCGCTTGGAACAATACTGTTAATAGTAAAGGTTTGTTTGTAGGTAGGTAAGCCATTAAAAGTTTTAAGCCCTATATCGGCAAATCTTTGGCTAATATAACTGGCGGCTACTTCAATTTCGGGAGAAAAGCTGGCTCTGCCTTTTAAGTCATCACTCGCTAAATAAGTAATGTCTGCTGTCATTTGTTTTTCAGAAATATTATTTGCGAATACTGAAGAGGAGATTATCGAGAGTGCTATGCAGCTTGCTAAAGTATTTTTTATGCGACTAGAGATAGAAGAGCTAAGTAAACCTATTGAGTTGTTTTTTAACATGCAAATTGCCAGTTAACTAAATTATAAGCTTACTATTAGATAAAAATTATAACTTTGCAACTATTGAATCACCGCCAAACTTTTAATTAAGTACAGGTTTTAATACTTAGGTCTCGTTTTAGAATAACTATTAAATATACCCGTTACCAATCAAAATGCTCGTTTCAGAGCGCATGAGCGATATCAATTCAAGGCAATGCTTTATTGCAATGGTTATTCCCTTGTAAAAAGCATTAACGACGAAGTGATTTTGCTCAAGCGCTTCTTCGATGGGTCTAAAAATAATTTATGCGGCGTTATTAAGTTTAGTCATGGAATCACCATGACATAAACTTAATGCCTTGCCTAAATTGTTTTTAGTTCCCACTGAAACCTGCATTTTGAATGATAACGGGTATAGAGTAGGCTAAAGTAGTGTGGTTGTTTCAATTAAGAGTGTATCTTCACCCGAGCTTAGCCATAATTGACCGTCTTGAATACTGCATTGAAATTCCATTGATCTGGAAATTAAAGCACTAAGTGCTTGTGTGGTTTCTTCACTAAATTGCTCAATTGATAACTTGTTAAATTGGCGCAGTTTAGTTTCAGATTGTTTCCACCAAGTATCAACACTGCTGCCATAACAGTAAAGTTTTACCTTTTTTGATCGATTACACGCTTTTTTTAAACGTTTTTCATCGAGCTGACCTAATTCAATCCACAACTCTATTTCTTCTGAGTAATTAACTTGCCAAATTGACGCTTCTTCTTCGTCACTTACCCCTTTACCAAATTGTAAATTTGGATCGGCATTCAATATAAAAGCGATTAAACGCACCATCATACGAGTATCAGTTTCTGATGGGTGCTGAGCAATGGTTAAACTCAAGGTGTCGTAATAATTACGATCCATATCTGATAAATGAATAGTAGCTTTGTTGATAGTTGCTTTCGATGCCATGATTTATTTGTCGCTTAGTGTTTTAAAATTTACCATAGGTAATTAGCGTTAATATTTATAATATTTATAATATTTTTATTTATTATACCGAATATGTACAAAGTTACTTGGTTTATAAATAATTTTGTTGAGGGTGGTATAAGTTTTTAGTTAATGTATTATAAATGCCTTAGTTGACACTGGTGTCAACTTTTTATTAATTATAATGCTTTTAGGTGATGTGTAATGGCTATTAAATCGTTTATTCCTGTGCCGCGTACTTTAATGGGGCCAGGTCCTTCAGATGTGAGTCCGCAAGTTTTGTCGGCATTAGCTCGTCCGACTATAGGGCATTTAGAACCTTTATTTATTGGGATGATGGACGAAGTTAAATCGTTATTACAGTATGCCTTTCAAACGAGTAACCCCTTTACTATTGCTTTGTCGGCTCCTGGTTCTGCGGGTATGGAAGCGTGCTTTGTTAATTTAGTGACTCCTCAAGATACGGTAGTGGTTTGCGTTAATGGTGTTTTTGGTAAAAGAATGACTGAAAATGTAAAACGTATTGGCGCTAAATTGGTGGTAGTTGAGGGCGAATGGGGTAGAGCAGTTAACCCGCAGGCACTAAGCCAAGCCCTAGAGCAAAATCCACAAGCGAGTTTTGTGGCTTTTGTACATGCTGAAACATCTACCGGTGCTTTGTCTGACGCTAAAACCTTATGTAAAATAGCTAGAGATTATAATTGCTTAACCATTGTTGATGCCGTTACCTCATTGGGTGGAGTTGAGCTTAGAGTAGACGATTGGGGTATTGATGCGATTTATTCAGGCAGTCAGAAGTGTTTGTCTTGTGTTCCAGGTATTTCACCCATCAGCTTTAGTGAGCGTGCAACTAAAATAGTTCAAAAACGAACTTCGCCTGTACCTAGTTGGTTTTTAGATCAGTCTTTAGTGATGGATTATTGGTCGGGAGAAGGTAAACGTTCTTACCATCATACGGCGCCGGTAAATTCTCTGTACGCATTGCATGAAGCTTTATTAATGCTTAAAAATGAAGGCTTAGAAAATAGCTGGGCGAGGCATGCCAAGCTACATAAAATTCTTGCCGCTGGTTTGGCTGAGTTAGGTGTTCATTATATTGTGCCTGAGAATGAACGCTTACCTCAATTAAATGCTGTTTTTATACCCAAAGATATAGATGATGCTAAAGTGAGAAAGTATTTATTAAATGAATATAACTTAGAAATTGGCGCGGGTTTAGGTGAGTTTGCAGGTAAGGCTTGGCGTATTGGTCTTATGGGGTATGCTGCACGTAGCGAAAATGTCGCTTTATGTTTAGCTGCTTTAAAAGACGCGTTAAATAAAGACTTTAGCTGATCAGTTTTGTTAATGTAGTAAATATTGTTAAAATAAAAACTGCTTAGATAAAATTAGTTAGGTAATGTTTGATGAGAAAAAGGTTGGTACCGGCCAACCTTTCTATTTATTGCTAGCGCTATTCTTCGTTAGCTTCTTGAATGCGTTCGAGTCGGCTTTGTTCTTCTTCAAAAGCGGCTTTTATTTCTTCTAATACTGTATCGACGTCAGCAGATTCTGTACTTTCAGTGAATAACCCTGTTAGTTCGGTCTCTGGGGTTAGGTCGCCATCTTCATATAATGCCCACATTTCTTGTGCGTATTTACTTTGAGCTAATTCAGGAGCGTATTGCGCATAATAAGTAGTCATGTTTTCAACATCTCGTATTAACATGCTTTTTGCGTTGTTATTTGAAGAGGCGTCTACTGCTTGAGGTAAATCAATAATAACCGGGCCGTATTCATCAACTAAGACATTAAATTCTGATAAATCGCCATGCACCACGCCAGCACATAACATGCGCATAATATAAACCATAACAACGGCGTGATCTTCACGTGCTTGTTCGGCATCCATTGATATATCGTTTAATCTTGGTGCTACACTGCCTTCATCGTCTGTAATAAGCTCCATAATTAACACGCCATCAAAGCAGCCATAAGGCTCAGGAACTCTTACACCTGAGCTGGCTAATAGATAAAGTGCGTCAACTTCTGAATTTTGCCAAGCTTCTTCTTGCTGAGCTTTACCGTACTTAGAGCCTTTTTGAATGGCTCTGGCGCGTCGGCTGTTTTTACTTTTACGACCTTCTTGATACTGAACCGCTTTTTTAAAGCTGCGCTTATTGGCTTCTTTATAGACTTTTGCGCACTTTATTTGCTCGCCGCAGCGAACAGTATAAACAGTGGCTTCTTTGCCGCTCATTAGCTGGCTAAGGACTTCATCAACGATCCCTTCATCAACTAAGGGCTGTATACGTTTTGGTATTTTCATGGCGCATTTATACCTTACTTATGCGTAATTTGGAATAGTTGTGCATGCTCTTAACGACTTATATTTATTTTATAACTAGTTATAGCTTAATTTAGAGCGATTGATTGGTATTTAAAGTGTCTTTTCAAATAGTACTTTTAATTATACTTTTAATTATACCATGCCTATTAACGCTTTAAACAGTAGTTGGGTATAATACCGCTCGTAGCTTAATAGGAGTATTAAAATTTGATTGAACAATGGGTTGGTACAATAAACGGTTATTTGTGGGGTAGTGTCCTTATATATTTGCTCAGTGGCTGCGGAATTTGGTTTACTTTGCGTTTAAAAGGTTTGCAGTTTACACATTTTTTTCACATGTTTACCTTACTAAAGTTAAGTCGTTCAAGCTCTAGTGAGGGTATTTCTTCTTTTCAAGCTTTGTGTACTTCATTAGCGGCTAGAGTAGGAACTGGAAATTTAATGGGGGTTGCCGTTGCTATTACTTTAGGTGGCGCCGGAGCTGTTTTTTGGATGTGGTTAATTGCATTAGTAGGAATGGCAACTGCCTTTGCCGAAAGCACACTGGGACAGCTTTACAAAGAAAAAGACGAAAAAGGTAACTTTAGAGGCGGACCAGCTTATTACATGCGCAAAGGATTAAACAGTAAAAGCTTAGCGATTATATTTTCTTTGTGTTTGTTTTTTGGTTATGGCTTTGTTTTTAGCTCAGTGCAGGCTAATTCAATTACTGATGCTTTTTATGGTTCGTATGGATTAGACAAGTTAGCCACAGGTATTGTTATTACTATAGTTGCTGCCTTTATTATTTTTGGTGGTTTAAAGAAAATAGCGCGTTTTGCTGAATTTACGGTGCCCTTTATGGGAGTCGCTTATTTGTTGGTGTGTTTGTATGTATTAGCCATTAACATTACCTTAATACCAGCAATTATTGCCGATATATTTACGTCGGCTTTGGGTTTAAAAGAAGCCGGCGGCGGACTTGTTGGCGCAGCCATAGTACAAGGCGTAAAACGAGGCTTATATTCGAACGAAGCAGGTATGGGCAGTGCACCTAATGTAGCTGCGGCAGCTTCACCTAACCCTCCGCACCCCGTTGCTCAAGGTTATATACAAATGCTGGCGGTATTTTTTGACACTATTATTATCTGTTCATGTACGGCTTTTGTTATATTGTTATTTAAAGATACGGGTACGCAAGCTCAAGGTATTCAATTAACTCAACAAGCTATGGCTTATCAGGTAGGGGATTGGGGGACTGATTTTATTACTTTAGCAATCATGTTATTTGGTTTTACCTCTATTGTGGGAAACTTTGCTTATGCAGAAAATAACCTTAAGTATTTAAATTTAAATAATGTTTATGGACATGCCTTTTTAAAAATTGGATTTTTAGCTATGTTGGTATTTGGCTCGGTTGCCACTTTACCAGAGGTTATCGCTTTAGCTGATTTGTCTACTGGATTAATGACGGTTTTTAACGTAATAGCGCTTATATTATTAACTAAGGTTATTGCCTCAGTGACCAAAGATTATCATGATCAAAAAATGCAAGGTAAATTGCCCTGTTACAACCCATCGACAGAAGAACATAAGGCGTTTAACTTAACGCAAAATATTTGGCAAAAAGATAAGTAACCCGTAGTTGATGTAAGCTGTTATAATCCGCAAAAATAGAACTTATGTTCAAATTATTCGTGTAAATTTGGTGAAAAAATGAGTGTTGATGCAATTGGCTTGTCGGCTAATTTATTAAAAGCTGTAAAGGCGTGTGGTTACAAAAACTTAACGCCAATTCAGCAACAAGCAATTCCAGTTATTCGCACCGGAGTTGATTTACTGGCGAGTGCCCAAACTGGAACCGGTAAAACGGCAGCGTTTAGTTTGCCCATTTTAGACGTTATTAGCCGCAATATTAAAGATGATGCTCAAGTTACGGGTCAAACAATTAAGGCGCTAATTTTAACACCTACTCGTGAACTTGCTGCTCAAGTAGCTAAAAATATTGTTACTTATAGCCAGTTTTTACCGATTAAATGTGGGGTAATTTATGGTGGTGTTAATATGCCACCACAAAAAACTATGCTTAAAAACGGTGTTGATGTACTAGTTGCTACACCCGGGCGTTTAATTGAGCACTTAACTGAGCGCAATGTTGATCTTTCTCATGTTAAATTTTTAGTATTAGACGAAGCCGATCGCATGTTAGATATGGGCTTTTTAAAAGATATTGAAACGTTAACCGAGGTGATCAAACAAAAACATCAAACCCTTATGTTTTCAGCTACGTTTTCTAATAAAGTTAAAACATTAGCTAAGCAAGTATTAAGAAATCCTAAAACACTTGAAGTTTCTCGTCAAAACTCCACATCAGGTAAAGTAAAACAGTCGGTTTATTGGGTGTCTGAAACACGTAAACGTGAATTGTTATCTGAAATTATTGGCGTAAATAATTGGAAACAAGTACTTGTTTTTGCTGGTACAAAAGAAAGTGCAAATTTACTTGCTAAAGAATTAAAACTTGATGGTATTAAAGCGGCGCTTTGCCACGGTGATAAAACTCAAGGCGCTAGAAACAGAGCCTTAGAAGAATTTACCGAAGGAAAGGTTAGAGTTTTAGTTGCTACCGACGTAGCAGCGCGTGGATTAGATATTGCTGATTTACCTTATGTAGTTAATTTTCATTTACCTTTTTTAGCTGAAGATTATGTACATCGTATTGGTAGAACAGGTCGAGCCGGTAAATCAGGTACTGCTATTTCGTTAGTTAGCCCTAAAGATGAGCGCTTTTTAGAAAACATAGAAGAACTTATTGGTCGTAAATTTGAGCGTATAGTTACCCCAGGGTATGAAATAAACAGACCTTTACCACCACAATATACTGAAAATTTAGATGCACCGGTAAAGAAAAACCGTTACCAAGCCACCCAAGATAAAAACCAAGCAATTGCTAAAAAGACAAAAGTTAAGTCAGCAGTTGTTACAAAATATAATAAAAAAATACAAAAAAAGCGTTAAACTTTGTGTGATTTTTGTAGCTCGTAACGGGTATTTAAGCGTAATGATTTATGCTGATTGTGATTGTTACGAGCAACATTTAATTTTTCTGAAATTTTTTACTTAACTCATGCCTACTTAACTCATGCTTACTTAAGCTACTTCTTCTTAATTTTTTACCTAAACCATGCCATCTGAAACTACGTTAACCGAAACCCCATTTCAATACCGCCAATGTTGTTGGTTTTGCGGTGAGCCTAAACAGTATTTATTTGGTTTTCCGCATCGTAATTGGCTGGTGTTTAATTGTCCTCATGTTCCTATTAAAGTGCCTGCCTGTAAAGAGTGTTATCAATTTGCTGCACAAGCAAAAGTTGATAGTATTTGGCAGGTTCACATTGATGTAAAACAAAAACTAATTCAGCATTACAATAAAGATTTAGCTATAGGATTAAATTGGACTAAAGAAGCACTTGAAGAAAGTGATTTTGAAGGAGGAAATTTTGCAGGTTTTAAAAAAAGTGCTTGGTTTATGTATGAAGTGGCAAAAGCACGAGTAAGTTATATACCATGGCCATTAATCGTTAACGGCGAAACGCTTCATAATAACGAAGAGAAAGAACCGTTTTATTTTGACGGTATGCGCTATCCCACTATTGATGACGCAATCAATCATTACGTTACTATATTTGCTTTAAACCGCAGTTTTTTCAAGCAAATATTAGCTCAATTGGGCGAAGCTCATTTTTCAAAAGCCATTCGGTATGCACGCATTTATTTAGGCGCAACGCCTCAAGAGCAACGAGCTGCTTTAGCGTTGTTAACGACCAATTGATAAATGATACTCATCAATATTATCTAAATCATCAATTATTAAATAAACTAATTGTCATGTCAGTTACACACTAATATGAATTAATGGATAGGCTGTTTAAAGTGATTTTTCAATGTTAACTAGCTCAAACAATACTTAATGCCAAAGGTTGATTAATTTTTTGTTGATATAAAGCTTGATCGGCTCTTTCAAAAAAACTTTTTTCGTTGTCAATCCTATTCATAAAGGTACACCCCAAGCTACATTCTACGTGGTATTTAGTTAGGAGTGCAGAAGCGTTTATCGCGCTTTGAATACGTGATTCAATAACATGTAAAGACTCTTTACTCGCTTCTTCTACAATAATAACAAACTCATCACCACCGAATCTAAATACACTGTCTGAGTCACGAACACTTAACTCAAGTGCATTTGCAAAACCTTTTAAAATTTCGTCACCAACATGATGCCCGTAAGTATCATTTATTAATTTAAATTTATTTAAATCAGCCACTACCAAGCCCACTTGACGTTTATGTCGGTTTGCATGGTGCATAGCGCGTTTTAATTGCTTATCAAAGTATCGTCTGTTACCTAAACCAGTTAAACCGTCTTGCATGGCTAAAGACATCGCACTCTTATACTGAATAGCATTATTAATAGGGTGAACAATATATTGATGTAAATCGTCTAAAATTTTGTAGTTGGTTAAACTAATGGGGCTATTAATTGCGTAAGTTAACGTGCCTAAAAATTCATTATTAATTTTTAATTCAAACTGGCGTTCAGCATTACCTTGTTTGCTGCCTCTAATAGACGTTCTAACATCACCCTGAGTGAAATATAATCCACTGAAAGAGGTGTACTTAGAAGCTTCCATAGCAAAAATATTTAAAATTTTATCAAGCTCTAATGTACATTGTAGCTGCTCCATTAAAGCGAGTTTACGATGAGTATTTTCTTTATTACCCGTATCAAATAATTTAAAGGCGTTATACTCATATGATTGGCTTTCGAGTAAATTTAATGTTTGCATGTAACCACCTATTTTATGTTTAATGGTTATTAATCAGCAAATATTGTACCTAAAAGTTTTTAGTGATGTAATTTTTTTAAGTGTTTGATTTTAAGTTGTTTATTTTTTATATTACTCGTCATTTTATTGTCGCAGCGTAAGTTGGCAATAAATTGCCACCTTGTAATTGCCGTTTTATTAAATTATTCAGTAAATTAATATTAAATCATTTTTATGTCTGTAAAATAAAGGTCATCGGACAAAGTTTTTAAGTAAACACCAAAATATATCAAAGTTAAAAGATCAATAAAGTTAAAATATCAATATTAATATCAAGCGCATTAATAAATTGACCTGTTTATACAAAGAATAAGTATGAATGATCAATGGCTTATTGCGATTGGTATAACACGTCAATTATGCATATAAAGCGTAATCATTATTATTAGGGAGTTTGTGTGGACGGTTATTTCGAAATTCTTGCCATTTTAACCAGTGCCGTATTTATTGTGTGGTTATTTAGGCATCTGCATTTACCTGCTATTTTGGCGTATTTAGTTACCGGTATGTTAGTGGGTGAACATGGATTTGCTTGGGCACATAATCACGTTGATTACGAACATTTTGCTGAACTGGGTATTGTGTTTTTGCTGTTTACCTTAGGGCTTGAGTTTTCATTGCCTAAACTGTTAGCAATGCGGCATTTAGTATTAGCAGTGGGGAGTTTACAGGTTGGCATATCGTTAGTTATTTTTATTTTGATTGCATTAGCGTTGGGGCAATCTTTTCCTAGTGCATTGGTTATTGGTGGGGTTTTGGCGCTTTCGTCTACGGCGATTGTTATAAAGCAATTAAGCGAAACCGGCGCGATGAAGCGTAAGTCAGGTCAAATATCAGTATCTGTATTGCTATTTCAAGATGTTGCTGTAGTTCCTTTGCTGATCGTTATTCCGATGTTTGCTATGGAATCAGATTCATCTATGGGCTTGGCCTTGCTATTTGCTTTAATTAAAGGTGTTTTTGTTGTTAGCTTGTTGTTATTTTCAGGTAAATGGTTGTTACCGCGCTTATTTAACCTTATAGCACAGGTACGTACCGACGAGCTTTTTGTATTAACGACTTTGTTGGTAACTTTATTAGCTTCAGCGCTTACCCTTTGGTTTGGTTTATCAATGGCTTTAGGGGCGTTTTTAGCCGGCATGATGCTGGGCGAAAGCCAGTATAAGCATCAATTAGAAGCGGATATTAGACCTTACAGAGATATTTTACTAGGACTGTTTTTTGTTACTGTAGGCATGAAGTTAGATTTTAATGTACTGATTGAATCGCCGTTAATTGTAGTTGGCGTTATGCTGAGTTTTATGGCGGTTAAAGTTTTTATTATTAGATTGTTGGCGGTTAAAGCTGGCGAATTACCTAAAGACGGTTGGGCGTCTGGCTTTATGTTAGCCCAAATGGGTGAGTTTGGTTTTGTGTTAATTGCCTTAGCTACACAAGTTGAGTTACTCCCCATGAACGTAGCGTCTATTTTATTAGGTGTTGGTGTTATTAGTATGGCCATAACGCCATATATGGTGAATAACGCACGTAAGTGGTCGTTAATTTTAACGCGAGATAAAGGCGTTGATACCTCTGAGCTTGAAACGCTACCAGATAATAGCCAGTTAAAAGATCATGTAGTTATTTGTGGTTTTGGGCGTGTAGGTCAAACAGTGAGTCGCTTTTTAAAGCAAGAAGGTATTGATTTTGTAGCGATTGATATTGACCCTTTACGAGTAACTAAATCAAGGGGAGCAGGTGAAAATGTTTTATTTGGTTCGTCTAGACAATCTGAATTATTACATGCAGCGCATTTATCTGAGGCTAAACTGGTGGTTATTGCTTTTGGTGAGGATAAGCAGTCGCTAGATGTTATTCAAAAAGTAAGAACCCTATCTAAAGATGTGCCTATATTAGTAAGAACCCGAAATGACGATCAGCTTGAAGTGCTAAAAAATGCAGGTGCTAATGAAGTTGTACCAGAAATTTTAGAAGGTAGTTTAATGTTGGTTTCTCAGGTGTTATCACTTACGGGAGTGCCATTTTCTCGTATTTTCAAACGCGTACAACATGAACGGAATAACCATTACAGCCATTTGCATGGTTTTTATCAAGGTGAACATACAGACATGAGCCCTGAAGCTATTGAACGAATAGAATTTGCTCATGCAATTCAATTATCTGATGATTCTTATGCAGTAGGGCACTCTATTGGCGATTTAAAAGCTGGAAATACTCATATGATTATTGTGGCGCTTAAACGTGGTGATGTTGAAACAGAAGAGCCTGACGATACCATTATATTACAAAAACAAGACACATTAATTGTACGAGGTAAACCGCGTAGGGTGGAGTTAACCGAGCGATATATTCAAGAAGGTAATTAATGCGAATAACAAATAGCTTACTCGTTAGCGTAACTATAGAGTAAGGAAGTCTCTAATTACGGTTTCTTTTTCCATGGCGTCTTCAAAACCTAACTTTATTAGTTGCTTACAATAGTTTTTTTCAAACAGTAGGTAACTAATAATACTTGATTCGGAGTCGTTAGTAATGCCGATTGATCTTAGTAATAATTTGATTGAAAGTGGTAATTCATCAAAATACTCTATCGCCATTGCATTAAAATCATGGCTAGGATTTAGTAGTAAGGTATCTATTTTTTTTAAACCTGTTTTTTCTTTGCGTATATCTTCTGGAATTAACGCAATGGTTTCATTAATTCGTCGCGCTCTTTCTATGTCGCTTTGTAAAGTATCTGAAAATATAGAGTCAAGTAGATGACCTGCGACACTTGATGCAGTTGGAGGATGTGGATTATTCTCATTGGCATACACGGGCTCTGAGGGTTGCTGTACACCAACAATGAAAATCCTATCGGCCCCTAAATGAATTGCTGGGCTAAGAGGCGATAGCTGATGAATAGAGCCATCGCCATAATGCTGGCGTTTAACTTTTATAGAGGGAAATACCATTGGAATAGCGGCTGATGCCATTAAATGTTCGCTATTAATTTGAGTGGGCTCGCCACGTCTGTTTGCTCTAAACCATGGTTTAATGTGAGCTTCAGACTGGTAAAAGCTTATTGAATCTCCGGTACTGTAATTTGAAGCCGTTACAGAAAGTGCAGATAAGTAACCGTGTAAAATATTATTATCAATTCTTTTAAAATCAATCACTTGATTAAGTAAGTCACGCAGTGGTGCATTATTGAGTAAACTACGCGCTGAGTGATTTGCATAATCAGCTTGAAAGCTACCAAAAATACCTTTAGCAATATGACTATATACTCGGTAGGGATCGCTATGATAAACACGGCTGGTATCTAAGTTTTTCCAAACCCATTCAAGTTTTTTTACTCCTAATTGAAAACACGATGCATAACAAGCTAACGCTGTTGCGTTAATTCCACCAGCTGATGTACCGGTAATAATAGGAAAAGGGCAACCGTGATTACGCGGAATAAAATGTGTAATAGCAGACAACACCCCAACTTGGTAAGCGGCTCTAGCACCTCCACCAGTAAGGACTAGGGCATTGTTTGACTCTCTGTAAGAACGTTTTTTAACCATAAACTGCTTTGCTTTTTTTAATATATTAAGTGTAACGCTTTTTTAATTTTATGCGAAGTGTATTGTTATTCTGGCATACTGTGAAATAAGATTTTTAATAATTTTATCAGCACTTATACCCGTTTTGAATGGTATGGGTATAAATGCTCAATTTGTAAATAAACTAGGAAAAACTTTGGAAATTTGGGTCTATTTTACCTTACTTGCTGCGTTGATGCAGGCAATAAGAACAGCGGGTCAAAAAAGGCTTTCAGGGCATTTAAACTCTATTGCTACCACATCAGTAAGGTATGTATATGCGTTGCCTTTTGCTTGGCTTTATTTTTGGTGGCTGCTTGATTATAAACAAGTTGAAATTCCTGATGTAAGCACTTCTTTTATACAATACGCCTTAATCGCGAGTGTGACTCAAATAATAGGGACCGCCTGTTTAATAACAGCTTTTAGGTATCGTAATTTCTCGGTAGCGACAAGCTTAGCTAAAACTGAGGCCGTACAAATAGCTATAATTGGTGCTACTTTATTTTCGTCTCCATTGGGTTTTTGGGCTTGGGTTTCAGTGATTATAGGCGTTTTAGGAGTAATTATTGTTTCAAAAGTTAACATTAATTATAGCGATTTATTTCAAAATCCAGGTGCTGGATTTGGCTTAGCATCAGGGTTAGGCTTAGCTATTACTATGTTATTAGTTAGAGAGTCTAGCTTAGCGTTAAATACTGATTTAATGGTGAGTGCAGCCTTTACCTTGGCGTTTATGGTTACGGTGCAATCTTTCTTATCGTTAGGGTATGTAGCTATTCAAAACCGTACTCAGTTGCCATTAATGATTAAGCATTGGCGACTATGTTTGTTTGTTGGTTTAACCAGTGTTATAGGCTCTATCGGATGGTACACGGCGTCGAGTTATCAAAATACAGCCTATGTAAAAGCGCTAGGGCAAATTGAATTTTTTATTACACTTTTTATCACTTATAGAATATTTAAAGAATCGATCAGTAAAGTAGAATATTTAGGTATGTTTTTAATTTTATTAAGTGTATTTATTTTATTGCTATGGGCATAATGTGCTTATTAGGCACTAGCTTACTTTATATTCGTACTTTGATATTTATATAATTAACATAAAACAATAGGTAAAAAATGAAAATAGCAGACAAAACCGTGGTTCAGTTTCACTATGTATTAAAAGAACAAGATGGTACTGAAATTGAATCATCAGAGGGTAATGATCCTATGGCATATTTGCATGGGGCTAATAACACCTTGGTAGGTCTTGAAAAAGCATTAACAGGTAAAGCAGTTGGTGATAAATTTTCAGTAACTTTACAGCCAGAAGATGCTTACGGTGAACGCCAAGAAGATATGATCCAACGTATACCTGCAAAACATTTACAAGGCGCAACTAAGTGGAAAGCAGGGATGACAGGGGTTGTTCAAACTGAACAAGGACAACGCCAAGTGACTGTAGTTAAAGTGGGTAAATTTATGGTTACGGTTGATGTCAATCCACCATTAGCTGGTAAAGTGTTAACGTTTGATTTAAATGTAGTTGAAGTAAGAGCCGCAACCGATGAAGAAGTTAAACACGGACACGCTCATGGTGTTGGCGGACACCATCATTAATGAACGCTTAGCAAGAGTTTAGTCAAATTTAGAGCGAAAAAAAACCTGCTACAAGCAGGTTTTTTTATGTGGCTCCTCAACCTGGACTTGAACCAGGGACAAACGGATTAACAGTCCGTTGCTCTACCAACTGAGCTATTGAGGAATTGTTCTCGATGTAATCGCTGTTAAAGCCATTACTAAAATGTGGCTCCTCAACCTGGACTTGAACCAGGGACAAACGGATTAACAGTCCGTTGCTCTACCAACTGAGCTATTGAGGAATTGTTCTTAATGTAACCGCTGTTAAAGCCATTACTAAAATGTGGCTCCTCAACCTGGACTTGAACCAGGGACAAACGGATTAACAGTCCGTTGCTCTACCAACTGAGCTATTGAGGAATTATTGGCTAACCAACTTGGTTAACGGGGCGGAATATTAAAGGGCAGTTGATGAACTGTCAATATAAAATTCTAAAAATATTAAATATTTGTTTTTTTGCTCATTTAGCAGACAGAATGGGAACGTTAAGCCCTATTTTTGATGTAAATTTAGCCATGTTAATAAATTACGTTATTATTTTACAGTTATCCACTAATGCTGTGGATAACTATGTGTACTAAAGTGTAGTAAAATACCTTTACTCCCACAAAATAAGGCGTGCAGCTAAGTCAATAAGTTTTAAATAATAAATTAAAATCATTGTAAAACAATTGCTTGAAGAGGTTTTGTTGTTAAAGTGAACGTCTCAGTTTGTTTTTTGTGCAAAGAGGTTATTTAACACGTTTAGATAAGAATAAGTTTTTATGTAATACTTTATTTTAATTTATCTGTTTTTAAATTTTATAGCATTTCTTTACGTTTTCTGAAAACGGCTTGTTTATAAAAATTGGGGTATATACCAATTAAAATCATTCTAATTAAAGTAGAGTTCAGTTTTTTAATTGATTTTTGTAGTTAATAGTAAAATTTTACAATTTTTTTCGCATTATTAGAGTTAAATAAAATTTAACCATAGCGACACTCAAAGCTATCTCTTACAATACTGCTATTGCGCTTTACGCCACGGATAATAAATTTTTAATGACGACTTCAGTTAAAAAAAATCAAATTGATTTATTGAACGATCCGGTGCCTCAAACATTAAAAAAAATGACCATCCCGATGATTTACGGAATGATCCTTTTAATGACCTTTAATCTTGTTGATACTTTTTTTGTAAGTTTATTGGGCACTCAACCTTTAGCCGCTATTAGTTTTACCTTTCCAATTACTTTCACTGTAATTAGCTTAACCATAGGTTTAGGTATTGGTACTTCTGCAGTTATTGGTAAAGCATTAGGAAAAGGTGATCATGTTACGGCTAAAAACTTAGCAACTTCTTCATTGTATTTATCAGCCGTTGTAGTTGCTATATTGTCTTTTATTGGGTACATATTTATAGATGAAATATTTTTACTGCTTGGTGCAAGTGAAGAAACTTTACCACTCATACATGAGTACATGGATATATGGTATTTAGGTAGTGTATGTTTAATTGGTCCCATGATTGGTAACGCAATTTTACGTGCGGCTGGCGATACAAAAACTCCCAGTATTATTATGGGAAGTGCAGGATTAATTAATGCAATATTGGATCCTATACTTATTTTTGGCTTTGGACCTATTCCCGCAATGGGCTTACAGGGCGCTGCAATAGCAACGTTTATTTCATGGATGTTTGGTACGGGGTTAGTGCTTTATGTGCTTATTCAAAGAGAAAAACTCATTCATACTACATTAATTCCTTTGCAGGAATTTATAACATCTTGCAAAAATATTCTCCGCATTGGCTTGCCTGCTGCTGGTGCAAATATGTTAACGCCTATAGCTACCGCAGTGCTTACAGCAATTGCTGCTACTTTTGGAGATTCTGCCGTAGCGGCATTTGGTGTAGGTTCAAGAATTGAATCCATTGCTTGCTTAGTGGTGTTGGCATTATCCATGACATTACCTCCTTTTATTAGCCAAAACTTTGGGGCGTTATGTATGAACCGCGTTAAAGAAAGCTATACCACCAGTATAAAGTTTGTTTTAGGTTGGCAAATATTTATTTATATCATTCTGGTCATATCAGCTCCCTATATCAGCCATGCTTTTGCCAAGGAAGAAAGTGTCGCCAACGTGATTGAGTTATTTATTTGGATATTACCGTTAGGGTATGGTTTTCAAGGAGTTATAATTTTAACAAACTCCTCTTTTAACGCTTTACATAAACCTATGGTAGCGCTTGTATTAAGTATTATCCGCTTATTTGTATGTTATGTACCCATTGCTTATTTAGGCAGTTATTTATATGGCATTGAAGGCTTTTTTATTGGTGGTGTAATAGGTAATTTATTAATGGCATTTATTTCGTTTAGCTTATTTACTAAGCAATTTACTACCTTAGCGTTTACCGCTGACTCAAAAGAGGCGACTATTTCACAATGAAAAAATTAGAACTTATTTCTGAATATACGCCAAGTGGTGATCAGCCTACTGCAATTGCTCAATTACTTGATGGAATTGATTCAGGCTTAGCCCACCAAACCCTTTTGGGCGTAACTGGCTCAGGTAAAACTTATACTATTGCTAATGTTGTCGCTAAGTTAAACCGACCTACGATGATGCTGGCACCTAATAAAACTTTAGCCGCTCAACTTTATGGCGAAATGAAAGACTTTTTCCCTAATAACGCGGTTGAATATTTTGTTTCTTATTATGATTATTATCAGCCTGAAGCTTATGTACCAACAACCGATACTTTCATTGAAAAAGATGCCTCGGTAAACGAACACATCGAGCAAATGCGTTTATCAGCCACAAAAGCTTTGCTAGAGCGCAGAGATGTAATTATTGTTGCCTCGGTTTCTGCTATTTATGGTTTGGGTGATCCGGACTCATATTTAAAAATGATGTTGCATATTAGCCAAGGCGATATTATTAACCAACGCGATATTTTAAGGCGCTTAGCCGAGCTGCAATATACTCGAAATGATGTTGCATTTCAGCGCGCTACTTATCGTGTACGAGGTGATGTAATTGATGTATTCCCTGCTGAATCAGACCGCTTAGCGATACGCATTGAATTATTTGATGAAGAAATTGAACAAATTAGGCAATTTGACCCACTTACCGGTCAAATAGAAGGCACACTAGCACGGGTTACCATTTATCCTAAAACTCATTACGCAACGCCACGCGAAAAAATATTAGCCGCCGTAGAAAGTATTAAGATTGAGCTAAAAGATCGTTCAGCGCAATTAAAAGAAAATAATAAATTAATTGAAGAACAACGTATTGTACAGCGTACTCAATTCGATATAGAAATGATGACAGAGCTCGGTTATTGCTCGGGTATTGAGAATTATTCACGCTATTTGTCGGGTCGAGGTATGGGTGAAGCTCCTCCTACGTTATTCGATTATTTACCTAACGACGGTTTGCTTATTATTGACGAATCTCACGTTACAGTGCCACAAATAGGTGCCATGTATAAGGGCGATCGCTCACGTAAAGAAAACTTAGTTGAATACGGTTTTAGGTTACCTTCGGCTTTAGATAACAGACCCATGAAATTTGATGAGTTTGAAGCTTTAGCCCCTCAAACTATTTATGTATCAGCAACCCCTAGCCATTACGAAATTGAAAAGTCAGGTGAAGATATTGCGCAACAAGTGGTTAGACCTACCGGCTTGTTAGACCCTATCATTGAAGTAAGACCCGTTGAAACGCAAGTAGATGATTTGTTATCTGAAATAAAAAAACGGATTATTATTGAAGAGCGAGTATTGGCCACGACTTTAACAAAACGAATGGCAGAAGATTTAACAGATTATTTATACGAACATGGTATTAAAACACGTTACTTACATTCTGATGTTGATACGGTCGAGCGCGTAGAAATTATACGAGATTTTAGGTTAGGTAAATTTGATGTATTGGTTGGGATCAACTTGTTACGTGAAGGTTTAGATATGCCTGAGGTGTCTTTAGTCGCTATTTTAGATGCCGATAAAGAAGGGTTTTTACGCTCTGAGCGCTCATTAATACAAACCATTGGTCGTGCTGCAAGAAACATTAACGGCAGAGCTATTTTATATGCTGGACGCATTACTGGCTCAATGAAAAAAGCCATTGATGAAACCGATAGACGTCGTAAAATTCAGCATCAATATAATCTTGATAATGGCATTACCCCTACGGGAGTTAAACGTAAAATTAGTGATGTTATGGGCTTAGGAAATGGAACGAGTAAAGCCTCATTACAAAAAGTTGCTGAAGAGAATGCCGCTTACAAAATAATGTCTACTAAAGAAATTGACGACACAATTAAGCAGCTTGAAAGTGAAATGATAAAACATGCGCAAAGTTTAGAGTTTGAATTAGCCGCTAAAACCAGAGATGAGATAAGCGCTTTACGTAACCAACAATTATCTACCTAGTTTTAACTTGTTTAGCTTGTTTAGCTTTTTGGTATGTCTTTTTAGGTTAACACCGAACTCATTTTACAAAGCTTTTAGTATAAATAGCTTTAATGGGTATAGGGTTAACTCGCACACCTACTGTTTACATAATAGTGAATCTGTAATATTGAGCATGTAATTATTGGGTATGTTATTTTTTGTATATAATCTTTTAAGGTTATCTTAGCCACGTAATTTGTGCGACATATGTTGCCAAAGATATAGGGTTGCTTCAGATAGTTAAATTAATACAGTTAACTTAATGCAGTTAAATTAATACAGTTAAATTAATTCGTCTTAAAACTCCTTGATTTATGAGCTATGCGAGCTTACTAAAAATTCAAATTAATGAATTTTATTTTGCACCATCATCGTGTAATAGGCCATAACGTCTGCAATTGCTTCTTTTGTGCAAAGTGGCAGGCTGCTAATGTCTTCAATAATATCGTCTTGCATATTTACTGGGAAAGATAAAATCTGCTGAAAATAATCTATAGAGTTTTCTACTTTGGTTGGGTTTTCTAAAACACTTCTTTGAGCGGTATTTGCTTCTACAGAGCTATTTATTGCTCGATCATTGTTTTTAATATCGTTAATTTCGTTTACATAATTATCGTCTTGTTTACATCTTGTAACGCTCATACTTCACCTCTATATTATTTAAATTTAAACACTTAGTTTTATACTAACTGCAATAACCCATTGTGGATTTATACTTGTTTAAATAACCAATTACATCGTTATTAATTTAATCATTAAAACACGCGTTGTTTAAAATGCCTCGCCTACATGCACGCAGATGCTATGTTCAGTCTGAAACGATGAACCTGTTTATTTGACGATTTACCCTACATAAAATTGTTCAATTCATTAATGTGTGTAGTGTTAGTTTTAAAGTTATCTATTTTAAAATTATCTATTTTAAAATTAGCTAATGCTATATTTTTACATTCTGATCCAAAATACGTTGAGTCAAATTTATAAGATCACAATAATGCTCTCGATAATTTACGTTAATAATAAGTTAAATCAGAGTAAAAAACATATTACCTAATCAAGTGTAGGAGGTTTTTCAAAAATATGTGAGAAAAATAATGTAAATAAAAGTTAAAATTCATGTAAAAAATCAAGTTATTGATATTTAAAGTATTTTTATTTTTTTTAGATAGGAGGTTATTAATCGTAATGATGTAACTGTTTATTTCAGGGCTGAAATTACTCAAAAAATTAACATCTTTAACACCTTTAAAATGTAGAAAATAAAAATAATCTTTAATTACAACTTTATTCAGCTTTATTGAATTCAATACCATAGCAAACTAAAAACTCTAGTAACTTGAATCTAATACAGCTTGGATCCAAATAATAAGCTCTAAGTAAAACTTACAGTAGTGCTTCAATGTCTGCTTTTAGTTGCTCAGGTTTTGTTATTGTCGCAAAGCGCTTTACTACATCACCATTTTTATTAACTAAAAACTTGGTAAAATTCCATTTAATACTTTTTGTACCTAAAAAACCTGGGGCCTGCGCTTTTAAAAAATTATATATCGGATGGGCGTTATGGCCGTTAACATCAATTTTACTAAATAAATCAAACGTGATGTTAAATTGCAAATCACAAAACGATTTAATTTCAGTGTTACTCCTTTTTTCTTGCTGTTTAAATTGATTACAAGGGAAAGCTAAAATGATTAAGCCTTGCTCTTTATATTGCTCGTAAAGGCTTTGTAAACCTTTATATTGTTTTGTAAAACCACATTCGCTGGCGGTATTTACAATTAAAACCACTTTGCCTTGGTATGCCGACATGTCAACATCTTCATCACGGTAATTTTTGGCGCTTAATTGATAAAAATTAGCCATTGTATTTACACCTTTATTATTGAATTACTGGACATATACCCGTTACCAATCAAAATGCTCGTTCCCTTATAAAAAGTATTAACGATGAAGTCATCTTTTAAAGCAATAAACGCTCAAGCGCTTCTTCGATGGGTCTAAAAACAATTTATCCGTCGTTATTAAGTGTAGTCAGGTTCCTACACGGATGCAGAGCGTTAGGGTAACGCAGGAGCAGTTACCGAAAATAACCATGAAATAAACTTAATGCCTTGCATACATGGATGTTGACCTTAGATTTCGTCTGGAACTTGAAATCTGTGCCTAAATTGTTTCTAGTTCCCACACAAACCTGTATTTTTAATGGTAACGGATATAGCTATTCACTAAAATGTTTCGGCGAATTAACTTGTTTGGATATACTGATAAAGCGCTTTTAGTACTTTCATTTTCTCAGGGTTATTCTCATGTTCAAGCGCTAGATTTTCTATTTTTGTAATATATTCATTAATACTTAATAAGCTTGGCTCTCCATATTGCAATTTGTTTTCGCAATACAATTGCCATTTATGTTGCTCATCACTCGATAGTGTATAAGGAAAGTTTCTTGCTCTATACCTAAATAATAAAGTGGGTAAACGAGTATCTTGAAACTCAAAAGGGTGGGTTGCTAGTTGCTCAGGACTGATTTGATGAAGGATCTCCATTTGTGCTTTATCACCATGTGAGAAAAAGTTACCACCATATAAAGCTTGCTCAGCATCTATGGTGGTTTCATTGTTATAACTTTCTGCAAAAACATCCGTTAGCTTATCTCTTATCTCGGCATTATTTTTTAATTTAGTTAAATTGGCTAAACATTGCTCACGAGGAATAGCTAACCTTGACGCATTTTCAGGTAATAATGTTTTGGCAGGAGCGACAATGGGGCACTTATTTACATGTATAAGCTTTACTGGAATAGGTAATTCACCTTCTTGTAATTCATCGTACCTGGTATATAAACGCGCTTTAATTTGCTCGCTGGTTAAATCAAATAATGGTTGAGGATCTTTTGCTAAATCTATAGCAATAACTGCATTTTTGTTGGTGGGGTGATAACTTACCGGCGCAAACCAACTCGTACAGCCATGGCTTGAAGAAACTTTGCTAGTGGTATGCACAATTGGCGTCATGTTGTAAACATCAATAAGTTCTAGCACTTGTTTTTTATTTTTTAAATTAAAAATATAATCGTAAAACTTTGGTTGTTTTTCTTTAATTAATTTAGCCATCGCAATGGTGGCGTATACATCACTCATTGCATCATGGGCTGCTTCATGGCTAATGCCATTCGCTTTGGTAAGTAGTTCTAACTTAAAACTAACGTCGCCATCATCGTTAACTGGCCACTCAATCCCTTCAGGTCTTAATGCGTAGCACGCTCGCACCATATCAATAATATCCCATCGGCTATTACCGTTTTGCCATTCGCGCGCATAAGGGTCGTAAAAATTACGATACAGTAAATAACGAGTGACTTCATCGTCAAAACGAATATTGTTATAACCCGCAACACAGGTATTAGGTTGTGTAAATAATGCATGAATTCGGTCAGCAAATTCAGCTTCACTTAAGCCTTCTTGCATCGCTTTTTGGGGAGTAATGCCAGTAACTAAACAAGCTTCAGGGTGTGGTAAATAGTCTTGAGGTGGTTGGCAATAAAACATTTCAGGTTCACCAATAATATTTAAATCAAGATCGGTTCTAATACCAGCAAACTGAGAAGGCTTATCTACCTTTGGAGAAATTCCCCAAGTTTCATAATCGTGCCAGAGGATAGTAGGGGTTTTATTATTCATGAAGTTGAAACTCTTTAATTATTATGAAACTAATCAACATTGAAATCCGCTAAACCGATTAGTTATATTATGCGTTTACATTAATAGGTATGAAACTAGCATACTACGATACAGAGCTGCTTGATAAAGTTATTTAACTGGTTTTAATTCAGGTCATAAAACTTTGCATGGCGATTTCTTATTTTAGGTATTAATGTTAGGTATTCGCGTCAGGTATTTATATTGAAGTGCCAGAGTTGTTTACTTAAGTCGAATATTAAAATACTTACCCATGTATGTGTACCTCTATTACAATTTAATGAGAATAATTAAGTATTTACAGAACATTTAATACAAAATATTTTACTAGGTGGCTTTACTAAATCTGCTCAGTAAACTAAAGTTTATTGATAACGGGTATAATTATGAAATAAATAATAAATGTATAAAAAGTTTTATAAAATTTAAGGGTTAATGATGTACGATTTTATGCAGGACTTAACATTACAGGAAGTATCTAAAGCAAAAATATTATTAGTTGACGATGAAAAGATGAATACGGCTATTTTAGCAAAATCTTTACATATGTTTCCAAATGTTAGTCGAGTTCACAGTGGGTCAGAGGCTATTGAATTTTGCAAAAATTCGCCTCCAGATTTGGTTATATTAGATATTGTTATGCCAAATATGAATGGTTTAGAAACATGTGAAATTATAAAAAAATTACCATTAATGCAAAATTGTCCGGTTATATTTTCAACATCATTACAGTCAATTGAAGATGAAATTGCTTGCTGGGAGGCGGGCGGTTCAGACTTTATTAATAAACCTGTAACACCGATGACATTACTTAAACGAATTATGTCTCATATTCAGCTTAAGTTGAAATACGATCAACAGCAAAAACTCGCGTATTTTGACAGTTTAACAAAATTAGGTAACAGACGTCATTTTGATGATTTTTATAAAGAACAAATTTTACTTGCATCAAGGTCAAAAACCGACTTGTCTGTAGTGGTTTTAGATGTCGATTATTTTAAAGCTTATAACGACAATTACGGACATAAACAGGGTGATGAATGCTTAATTAGTATTGCCGATATAATTAAAAGTGAGTTAAACCGCCCCACTGATTCCGCAATGCGATACGGTGGTGAAGAGTTTGCCCTAATTCTACCAAATACCGATATTGAAGGCGCACAATTTGTTGCAAGAAAAATTGTTTCAGGCATTAAAAACGAAAAAATTCAACACACAGGCTCTCCTTATAACGTTGTAACTATCAGCGCAGGTGTCTCTTCGTTAAAAACAATTAATAAAGGTTTTGATTTATTTGACGCCTCAGATAAACAACTATATTTAGCTAAACAGTCTGGTCGCAATGTGTGTGCGTAATACTATATTAATTTGCTGTTATTCTTAATTATAAAGTTAATAGCAGTGTTATTAGGCAATAGTGTTTTTATGAATTTATTTCGACTAGTACAAATTTATATCAACCATTTTATCAGGTTAACTTTTACTTTTAAGTTGATGCTTATTAAATACTAATCAACACTATGTGAGCCAAAAATAATGCCTAAAAACTCTCGTTTTCTAAATTTTTTCTCGTTGCTATATCAAACTCATCAAATTAAAAAAGTATTTTTTAGCGTATTTGCCATTGGTGTTGTAATTTCTTCTTTATCAAGTTGGTATGTTTATCAGCAAAATCAAACACGTGTTCAAACTTATATAGAGTCTTTATCAGTAGACATTGAGGAGTTAGTAAAAAAACGATTTGAGCATTATGAGTACGGTTTAAAAAGTGTAAAGGGGCTTGTTTTTGGCTCTGGGAGCACGAATTTAAACCGTACTACCTTTAAGAGTTATATTGAATCTAGTAATTTACCGGTGGAATTTCCAGGAGCAAGAGGTTTCGGTTTTATAAGGCGAGTACCACTTGCTTTTGAAAGCCAATATGTTGAAAAAGTTAAAGCAGATAATGCTTTAGATTTTAGTATCAGAACCCTTACCCCTCACAATAACGATCGTTTCATTATTGAGTATATTTACCCATTAAACCAAAATAGCGGTGCAACAGGGTTGGATATTGGCTCTGAAAGTATGAGGCGAATGGCGGCATTAGAGTCCGCAGAAGATGGAAATACAAAACTTACCGCTCCAATTACATTAGTACAAGCCGAAGGTAAAAAAAGACGCGGTTTTTTATTGTTATTGCCTATTTATGATACTTCTTTTCCTTTCAATTCTACGAATAATAAAATTAATAGTACTTTTGGTTGGGCTTATGCACCGCTGATAGTAGATGAGGTATTGGCTGAACTAGGAATTTTACAAAAAGGGGCAAGACTATCCATTACTGATGAAATTGAATCACATCCTTTTTACGAAAGTGCTGAGTCGCCTAAATTAAAGTTTATTTACAGCACATCTACTGAAAAAAGTATTGAATTTATGGGTCGAAAATGGTTTTTACATGTAGAGAGTTTACCCCCCATTTCCGCAATATTAGGTTTATGGTCGCCAGTTTGGATAGGCTTATTGAGCTTGCTAATAGTAACACTATTGGGCATTATTATTTGGTTGGGTCTGATAACTAAAAAAAACGAACATCGAGAAATTTCTCGTGTAGACATCCGCTCATTTTTTAAAAGCTTAGCAGTTAAAAAACTATTACTCGCCTATTTTTTATTGACTATTATTTTTATCGTTATTATTGCATTTTTACGATTTCCTGAACAAATACAGGAGAAAAGTAAAAGCTTACTCAGTTTAGTTCATCAAAGTCACAATATTTTAGAGCGCAACAATCAAGAATATAAAGAAGATTTAATTTTTTTATCTTCTACTCCTCCCGTAAATGGTTTAATAAATTCAATTAAAAATAAAGAAAACAATATTTCTTCGCCCTTATTAAATGATTGGAAGCTACGTTTAATTGAAATATTTAAAGCCTATATTATTTCATCTCCTGATGTTTACCAAGTTAGACTTATTCAGAAAACTCGTAATGGTTATGAAATAGTAAGGGTTGAACGCCGTGGTAATGCTATATATGTTGTACCTGAAACCGAATTACAGTTTAAAGGTGATAGACCTTACGTTGCCAAAGCCGTCGAGCTTGAAAGAGGCGAGGTATGGCTATCAGATATTGAGCTTAACAAAGAAAACAATGCGCTTGAACTACCCCACAGGCCTACCTATAGGTATTCATCGCCGGTATTTGATTACCAAGGAATGCTTTTTGGTGTGGTGATCATTAATGTAGATGCTAAAAAATTATTGGCAGAATTAAAAAAATTACCTTTATCAGATGAAGTGTTGTACGTAACAAACTCTATTGGTGATTTTATTCTTCATCCAGATAATAGTAAGCTTTTTGGTACTGATATAGGCTCGCCTTTTAAATGGGAAGATGAGTTTAAGCTTAGTTCGTTACCTTTTGATGAAGAGGGCATTAATACGACTATATGGAAAGGAGAGTTAGGCAATATTTTAATGGCAAAAAACCAGTTTATTCCTCATAACAAAAAAAATACGGGTAGGGTTGAGTTTAAAGCAACATCATTAGTTTCCTATTTATACAAAAAGAATATCTTAATGTTAGCTACTTCATTTGCGATATTACTTGGCATTGGATTACTGGTTACTGTTTTTATGTATGTTAACTGGGCGAAATTGCAAAGAGCTAAACAAGAAGATTATTTAGTTACCCAACGCAAAAAAGACAAAATGTTTGAAAGCCTAATTGAGCTATCACCTGATGCGTTAATCATAAGTAATTCAGAGGGGGTTATTGAAATAATTAATAGCCAAACAGAAAAGCTTTTTGAATATAAACGCGCTGAAATGTTAGGGCAACATATAAACGTTTTTATCCCTGAATTTAATACAAAATTGCATGATATTACGGCTGCCAATCCTGATAATATTGTGCAATCTAATTATTCTAATTACACAAACAGCACAAAGTTAAAGCACTTACCTAATGACATTGAAATATTTGGCTTAAATGAGCAAGGTATGGAATTTCCAATAGAAATTAGTATCAGCCCAGTGCAGGTAGAAGAAAAACTTTTATTTGCTGCCTCTATTAGAGATATTTCAGAAAGAAAACTTGTAGAAGACACCCTCAGAGCTGCCTCAATTGAAGCCCAACGAGCTAATAAAGCTAAAAGTTCATTTTTGGCTAATATGAGCCATGAGATACGTACGCCTTTAAATGCTGTTATCGGGTTAACTTACTTGCTAAGGGATGAGAAATTAACAAAAGAACAAATGGATTTAGTGGTTAAAGTTCAATTATCTGGACGCTCGCTACTAGGTATTGTGAATGACGTACTCGATCTTGCTCAAATTGAGGCTGATGAAGTTAATGTAATTTTAACTCCTTGTAAAATAAAAGAATTGGTAAGTGAGTTACTCAGTGTTTTTTCATCTCAAGCTGAACAGAAAGGCTTAACACTTAATGTTGAAATTAGTCCAGAAGTTCCAACGTGGATAATGACAGATGAAAAGTTAATAAGGCAAATGCTAACTAATTTATTAGGTAACGCAATAAAATTTACTAACCAAGGGCACGTTTTACTTAATGTTTTGTGTAACGACTCTGCTGGAGCTAGTGCAAGCAAATCAATTTTATTCGAGGTGTCAGATACAGGTATTGGTATTACCTCTCATTCACAGAAAAAACTATTTCAACCTTTTAGCCAAGCTGATGATAGCTCTAATAGAAAATTTGGTGGTACAGGTTTAGGGTTATCAATTGTACGTAATATGATCACTTTACTTGGTGGTGAAATTAAGCTTAAAAGTGTACCTGACAAAGGCAGCAAGTTTTCATTATTTTTACCCTTTATTGAGCCTACAGAAGAGGAATTAGAAGGGTATGGCAATAAAGGTAAAACTCTTAGTGTGTTAATTGCCGAAGACGATGCTAATCAACAATTACAACTTGTTAATGATTGTAAAGCCTTAGGCTGGCATGTTACGGCAGTAGATAATGGCTCTGAATTATTGTCAGTGATAAAAGACTTTTTTGATTCAGGGCAGTCATTACCGGATGTTTTATTAGTTGACTGGCAAATGCCTGAATTAGATGGATTACAGGCGTTATCATTAATAACAAAGGAAATTGGTACAACTAACTTGCCTGCGGTATTAGTTATTTCAGCATTTGAGTCGGAGCAAATAGCCCAGTTAGATCCTAACAAAGTAATAGATCATATATTGAAAAAGCCAGTCAAACTTCCTGAATTATTTAATGCAGTAAATAATGTAATAGTGAAACAAACAAATAACAATGAGCGTGTATATGAATCTACTCAAACCGAAACCATAAAAGCAAAATGGTTGTTAAATGTAAATGTTTTGGTCGTTGATGACAGTAATATAAACTTAGAAGTTGTAGGTAATATTCTTGAGCGTAATGGTGCTGTTGCAAACAAAGTAAGTAGTGGTGCAGCTGCAATTGACTACTTAAAATCAACAGACAGTGTTGATATTGTATTAATGGATATTCAAATGCCCGATATGGATGGTCTTGAAACCACGCAATATATTCGAAATGAACTTAAATTAAATAAGCTCCCAATTGTTGCATTAACCGCAGGCACATTGATGGAAGAAAAAAGAAAATCACTAGACGCCGGCATGAATGATTTTTTAACTAAACCAATCGAGCCAACTAAACTTATTAGAGTCATGCGTAAGTTGGTAGAGGCATACCGAAATCGTGTCGTTTTATTGGAAAGTATTCATAATGAAGATATTCAAAATAACCCTGATTGGCCGATAATCGATGGATTAATTCATGACAATAATTTATTAGATGGCGATCTCGCTTTGCTATTTTCTATTATGGAAAGAATATTTAGTGAGCATGAAAGTTTATTAAATAATAACCATATTGATAAATTAGCAACTAATGAAGAGCGTATTACATTAGCCAACAAAGTACATAAATTAAGAGGCTCTTTAGGGTTAATTGGCGCACAAGAATTATTTAAATTAGCAGGGGATGCCGAAATCGCTTTGCGTTTAAATAATAATAACGCAGCCATGTTAATGAAAAGCTTTCGTCAAAAATTTATTGAATTACATGATAATTGCAAAGAGTTTTTATCACAATGCCATGAAAATGAAAATGAAAATGAAAATGAAAATGAAAATGAAAATGAAAATACTAAGCTGAATAACTTATCGCTTAGTGAGGCTGAAATAAAACAAATAACAGCACTATTGCAGAGTAATGACATTCAGGCGGTACAATTTTTAAATGATAATACAAATACTTTAAAAGCTTCTATGGATAATGAACACTTTACCACCTTTAAAAATTTAATTAATCAGCTAAACTTTAAAGACGCTCTAAATCTACTAAACTCAAATATACTTAAACGCTAATAATGGAAAATAATAGTCAAATTCAACGAATAAAAAACCAACATAAAGATGTTAAAATTTTAATTGTTGATGACGATCCATCAATCATAATGGCAACGAGTAAAGCGTTAAATGGGTTAGGAAAAATTATTTTTGCCGTTAATGGTGCTGATGCTTTAGTGCTTGCAGAAAAAGAGTTACCTGATGTAATTTTACTTGATGCTGAAATGCCTAACATGAATGGATTTGAAGTGTGTGCTGGTTTAAAAGCAAAAAAAGAAACCTCATCTATTCCTATCATTTTTATTACCAGTCATAGTGGTTCTGATTTTGAGATTAAAGTATTTGATCACGGTGCGTCAGATTACATTAATAAACCCCTAAACCCTCGTGTTGTATTGGCAAGAACAAACTTACAGCTTAACTATAAACGTGCACTTGAAAAATTAGAATATTTAAGTTTAACCGATGGTTTAACTGGATTGTTAAATAGGCGTGCTTTTGATGAACGATTTTTGCTTGAATTTACAAGAGCTCAACGGGTTTGCCGACCGATTTCATTATTAATGATTGATATTGATGAATTTAAGAAATATAACGACCACTTTGGTCATGTTCAAGGAGATACATGTATTCAGCAAACAGCGAAAGTATTGTTAGATGTGTCTCAACGAACTACTGATTTTGTAACTCGTTACGGTGGCGAAGAGTTTACTATTGTATTACCTGATACAGATATGAAAGGTGCCAAACATTTTGCGACACATATATTAAACCATATGCTCGCTCTTGACATTGCACATGCACCTAGTGCTCAACGAAAAATGGTCACTTTATCAATTGGTTGTAGTTCAATAATACCTAACCACAACGACAACCCTAAAGAGTTACTATCCACTAGTGATGCTGCATTGTTTGACGCTAAAAACAGTGGTAGAGCATGTATTAAAGAGCGCGTAATAACTAGTAGCAGGTAGTAGGTAGTAGTTATACCCGTCACCATTAGATTTCGGTAGAAATAACAAAACAGCCAATGACTTACATTGGCTGTCGTATATCACTCAAATATGACTTACATGTAACGATTAACGATGTTTTCTAACATTTCTTGACGCCCAGAGACTTGTTTAGGATCAATGTTTTCTTCGAGTACCAGCTTTGATAAACTTTCAAGGCTTTGCTCGCCTGACATAATGCTTTGACCTAGTTTTCCTTTCCAGCCTGCGTAGCGCTCTTCAACAAAATTAGATAAAGGGGCTTCTTCAATTAATTTAGCTGCGTTAACTAAAGCTTGAGCCATTGTATCCATACCACCAATGTGTCCAATAAATAAATCGTCACGTTCACACGATTGACGACGAAGTTTAGTATCAAAATTAAAACCACCGGTATCTAAACCACCTGCTTTTAAAATTTCGTACATAACTAAAGTGCATTCAGCTACATCGTTAGGGAATTGGTCTGTATCCCAACCATTTTGCATATCGCCACGGTTAGCGTCTACACTGCCCATTATGCCTTCAGCACAAGCAACGGCAATTTCATGATGAAAGCTATGTCCGGCAAGTGTTGCATGATTAGCTTCAATATTTACAAATACTTCACCTGCAATACCATGCTTGTGTAAGAAACCTGAAACAGTTGCAGTATCATAATCGTATTGATGCTTAGTAGGTTCTTGAGGTTTAGGTTCAATTAACAATTTACCTTTAAAGCCAATCTTATTTTTGTGTTCGATAACCATTTTAAGAAAGCGTGCGTACTGTTCGCCTTCTTGTTTGAGGTTGGTGTTAAGAAGTGTATCGTAACCTTCACGACCACCCCAAAGTACGTAGTTTTCACCACCTAAACGATGGGTAACGTCCATCGCATGTTTTACTTGAGCCGCTGCGTAGGCGTACAAATCCGGATTTGGATTAGTTGAACCACCTGCACAAAAACGAGCATTTGAAAATAAGTTAGCCGTTCCCCATAATAACTTAACACCTGTACGCTCCATCTCTTTTTCAAAAATGTCAGCAATGTGGTTAACGTTTGAATGAAATTCTTTTAATGAATTTCCTTCTGGAGCAATATCCGCGTCATGAAAACAAAAGTATGGCGCCCCGAGTTTTTCAAAAAATTCAAAGGCTACTTTTGCTTTTTGTTCTGCAAGTTGTAATTGGTTGCCAGTAGGTTGGATCCAAGGACGATCAAAAGTACCTTCGCCAAAAATATCAAAACCTGTTGAACAAAAGTTATGCCAATAACATGCAGCAAAACGTAAATGTTCTTTCATGGTTTTACCAAGTACTATTTTGTTTTCATCGTAGTGACGAAAAGCAAGTGGATTAGTGCTGTTAGCACCCTCAAATTGAATTTTATTTACATTATTGAAAAATGAATTACTCATGGTTTTCTCCTAATTAAATTTTTGTATATATTTTTAGTTTAAAAAGCGTTTAAAAAAGTGTTTAAGACAATTTAAAAATGTTCTTTCAGGCTCAAATAAAGTTGTTGGTACTTGCGTTTTTGTGTTTTGTAATATTGAGTCATGTTTTTATCAGGTTGTATTACCTCAACGACGTCTCCAGCAGTACAAACCTTACTAGCTGCGAGTTTACTTACGCCTATTTTTGCTAAACGCGCAGCACCGTAAGCAGGACCCACTTCACCACCAGTTCGATAAGTTAGAGGTTTATTTAAAACACTTGCCAGTATTTTCCCCCATAATTGACTACGAGAACCACCACCAATGACGGATACGTGATCAATTTTTGTCCCTGCTGCCATAAGTGCTTCTTGTCCATCATTAAAGGCGAATGCGATACCTTCTAAAACAGCTCTACCTAGTTCAGCAGCGCCAGTGTTATGACCTAAGCCAAAGAAAACACCTTGAGCATTTGGATTATTGTGTGGTGTGCGCTCACCTGATAAGTAAGGTAAAAATATAACGGATGAGGGTGTTGAAAAATCAAGCTTTTCAACTTGCTCCAATAAACTTTTTTCGTTTTTAAACCCTGTCAGTTGCGTTACCCAAGTTAAGCAACTTGCGGCGCTTAAAATAACTGACATTTGATGCCATGTATTGGGTATACAATGACAAAATGTATGTACTGCGCTTTCTGGGTTAGGGTTGTATGTTTCATTGGCAACAAAGTAGACGCCTGAAGTTCCCAATGATAAAAACGCTTCATTGGGGTTAATTACACCAATACCTGCTGCACCCGCTGCGTTGTCGCCACCACCGGCTATTACAGGAACTTTATTAACCCCCCATTTTTCAGCTATTTTTTTATTCAAATAACCGGTAATTTCTGTACCTTCAAACAATGAGGGCATTTGATCTATGGTTAGCTCTGTGGCTTTTAGCATTGCTTGAGACCACTGTCTTTTTTTAACATCGAGCCACAAAGTACCGGCACTATCAGACATATCTGAGGCGTAATCACCGGTCATTAAAAATCTTAGGTAATCTTTTGGTAATAAGACTTTTGCTATTTTGTTAAAGTTTTCAGGCTCATGTTCTTTCAACCAAACTAATTTAGGCGCGGTAAAGCCAGGCATAGCAATATTGCCTGTAATTTTACGAGTGTTGATTTCGCGTTCTTCAATAGTTTTACACTGTTGTTCGCTACGACCGTCATTCCACAGCATTGCAGGGCGAATAATGTTGTTATTTTTATCTAACAAAGTTGCGCCATGCATTTGACCAGATAAACCTATGGCAAGAACACTCGATAAGGCCTCTCGGTTTTTAGTTTGCAAAGCCGCCATTGCTTCATTTGTTGCTTGCCACCAATCATCAGGACTTTGCTCAGACCATAAAGGGGTAGGGCGGCTAACGGTTAAAGGAGCAGAAGCTTGCTCAATAATTTTATCGTTATCATCAAGTAAAATAACTTTTACACCAGAAGTACCTAAATCAATTCCCAAGTACATAAAGCTCCCTAATTATATATAGTATATTTGTTAGCGCTAACATTATCATTGAGTTGTTTGTTTGGCAACTTTTTTGTAACGGATTTATTTAACCATTAATTAAGTTTTTTATTTAAAGCTTTGATTTAGATTGAAATTTATTTTTTATTTGTCATGTTATTTTTGTGTTTATCGTCATTTCCTTGAGTCGTTATAAAGTAATTACACGCCAACAAAGAATAGTTAAGTGTAATTGAACTTAGAAAATATAAGTTTTTTTGTTGCTTCTTATGATATCGCTATCAATTTTATAAATATTCTATTTGTATTTTGATTAGTAATATCTTTTAAACTGATGTTTAAATATTAGTTTTATAGGAAATCGCTTACCTTTTAATAATGATCGGGCAATAAAGATTTATAACTTTTAGCTACCATTTATTGTGACTAGGCTGATAGTTCTTTTTAGAACTATTTATAAAAACAATTATTGAGTTATTTATATTTACTTTTAAAGGGAAAGCGCTTACCCTTTATGGTGAATTTATTAAGCTTATTATTATTTATTGAAAATTTGTTTATTTTAGCTGCTTTGCAGTACTAAGGAGAAAAGAGTGTTAAAACCATTCATGCACGTTCTTATTGCATTATTAATTAGTGCAAGTTTTTCAAGCATAGTTATAGCGAAAGAAACGATATTTGCTAGCCAAAACATTAATATTAATAAAACTTGGCAATTTAAACGTTTGAACTCAGATGGCACTCATGTGGATTGGCAAAATGTTAATTTACCTCATACCCCAAAAATAGAACCTAAAATTGTTAATAACCAGTGGCAAGGTACTTCCTATTACCAAAAAAAGTTAATAGTTAAACCTCACTGGAAAAATAAAGAAATATTTGTTCGTTTTGAGGGGGCAATGAATCATGCCGAAGTTTGGCTAAACGATGTAAAAATAGGGGAACATTTAGGGGGATATTTACCCTTTACACTGAAACTCACTGAAAATATCAATTTTTCAGGTTCCAATACGTTAAGCGTAAAATTAAAAAATATCGATAACCCTATTATCGGTCCTAAGCCTCTCAAGCTATTAGACTTTAATACTTACGGAGGATTATATCGTGATGTAAACCTTCTTATAAAAAATAAATTGCATATCAGTGACGAATTACATGCGAATAAAGTTGCTGGTGGTGGGGTTTTTGTTACCTTTCCTGAGGTTAATAATAAGAAGTCCCAGGTTAAAATTAATACACATGTTGTAAATAGTTATTCACAAAATAAGGCATTTACCGTAAAGCAAAAACTTTTTTTTGATGCAGCGCTTGTCGCCGAAATATCAGAAACTGTTAAAAGCCTTTCATCAAATACAGGAAAACAATATAAACAAAGTTTATTTGTTAAAAATCCTAACTTATGGAGCCCAGAAAATCCTAATTTATATCATTTATATACTGAGATTTATTTAGATGGTCAATTAGTTGATAAAAGAATAAATCGTATAGGCATAAGAGAATTTTCATTTAACAAACAGCATGAACTGTTAATTAATGGAGAAAAAACTTTTTTACGTGGCGTTAATCGTCATCAAGAATACCCACACGTGGGCTATGCAACTTCTGCCGAAGCTGATTTTCGTGATGCTTACAAAATAAAATCTGCGGGTTTTGATTATGTGCGTTTGTCACATTACCCTCATTCTACAGCCTTTATGGATGCGGCTGACGAGCTTGGCTTGGTGTTAATTGATGCAATTTTAGGTTGGCAATATTATTTAGAAGATGAAAAATTTAAACAACAAATTATAAATACTTGTCATGACTTGATTAGACGAGATAGAAACCATGCTAGCGTGCTGGCGTGGGAGTGCTCACTAAACGAATCTAACATGCCAGAGTCTTTTATTGCTGATTTACATCAAGTGGTAAAAAGTGAATACCCAGACGCATACTCCGCTGGATGGCAACACGGCTACGACTTTTACCTTCAAGCTAGGCAGCATCGTCAAAAACATTATGAAAAACCTACCCAACCTTACAATGTTTCTGAGTATGGTGATTGGGAATATTATGCGCAAAATGCGGGTTTGAACCAAGATGCTTGGGGTGATTTAAAAGAAGAAGAAAGAACATCTCGCCAATTATTAAATTCAGGTGAAATACGTCTATTACAGCAAGCAACAAATGTTCAAGAAGCACATAACGATAATTTAACTACACCTGCCTTCGCAGACGGTTATTGGGTAATGTTTGATTATAATCGCGGTTATGCTGATGATATTGAGTCTTCAGGGATCATGAGTATTTACCGTTTACCTAAATACAGTTATTACTTCTTTAAAAGTCAAAGAAACCCTCAATATAATTCTAATTTGTTTGACGGTGGACCAATGGTACATATTGCTAGTGAATGGAACAAAAATTCAGCCAAAACTATTCGTGTTTTTAGTAATGCTGATGAAGTTGAATTAGCATTAAATGGGAAAAAAATTGCTAGGAATAAACCCAGTAAAAACAAAATAGCTACGCATTTAAATCATCCACCATTTGAATTTTCAGTTAAAAAATTCGTCCCTGGTCAACTTACTGCTAAAGCGTACATTGCCGGGGAATTGGTAGCTGAACATCAAGTAACTACCGCTGGTATTCCTACACACATCAAATTATCCCTCGATATAAGCGGTAAAGCACCAGCAGAAAATGTTAAAGATGTTGTTTTTGCGTATGCTCAATTAACTGATAAAAAAGGGAATTTGGTGCCAATAAATGGCGATGAAATAAACTTTACCTCTACGGGTGATATAAAAATTATTCATTCAGCAGTAAATGAAACCTCTCAAGGAAAGTCGGCAGTACTTATTCAAATTGGTAAATCACTTAACGGTGCAAGTATTCAAGCATATTCACCTGCTTTTGATATTAAAAGTGAACTACTACTTATAAAAGAATATAAACAAAAATAACTTTTAAAAAAATTACCCGTATTAAACATAATAATGTAAGCATAATAATACATAGATTAATAATACATAGGTTAATAATACATAGGTTAATAATTAAAGTTATTTAATTTATTCATTAAAACAAAATAAAACAAAATAAAACAATGCAAGGGCTTTTACATGTTATTTAATAAAAAACATAAAACGTTATGGCTTATATGTGGGCTACTTTTTGTAGTTGCTTGTGGTAAGCAAGAATCGCTTAATAAAAATGAAATGATAGAACAAAGTAAACCTACTGTTGAATCAAGTAATTATATTTTAGGTGCTGATATTTCTAGCTTGAATGAATTGGTTGATCAGGGAGCTGTATTTATTGATACAGATGGTGAGGAAAAAACATTACCCGCATTGTTAAAAAATCATGGTTTTAATTATATTCGTTTACGTACATTTGTTAACCCAAGTGCCGATTATGGTTATGCTGCGGGATCATGCAAAAGGCGTGAACCTAAAGCTGAATCATACAACGATAAAGCACATATCATTGCTTTGGCTCAGCAAGTAAAAGCACTCGATATGAAACTTTTACTTAATTTTCATTATAGTGATACATGGGCTGATCCTAACCATCAAGTCATACCACAAGCATGGCGCGATTTAGAAACTATTGATGAATTAGCTACAGCGGTTAAAGACTATACTATTGATGTACTTACCGATATGAAAGCGGCAGGAGTAATACCTGATATGGTGCAAGTGGGTAATGAGATAACCCCTGGTATGTTAATTCATATTCCTTCTAAAGCTAGCGTTTGTGATGGTGATGGTGATGGGCCTATGCTAGAGCCAACAGTTAATGGTAGTACTAAAAATTGGCAATATTTATCTTCACTTCTCAAAGCAGGTATCGCTGGTGTTAAACATGTCAATTCAAGCACTCCCATTATGTTACATATTGAAAATACAGGTAACAGAGAAGGCTTAATACATTGGGTTACTCAAGCAGTAGAGCATAATGTTAAATTTGATGTGTTAGGGTTGTCAGCTTATGAAAAATGGCAAGGACCTTCAAATCAATGGCAAGGAACCCTCAATTTATTAGCTAATACATTTACAGAATTAGATTTTTCTATTGTTGAATATAATCCGCAACGAAAACTACTCAATAATCTAATGTATAACTTACCAAATGAGCGTGGTTTAGGAACTTTCTTTTGGGAGCCTGTGCTTTCAGGTGAGTGGGGCAGTTCAATGTTTACTCAAGAGGGTAATGTTTATACGGCAAAGCCAGAAGATTTTCAAGTTTATGATAACCTCATTAAGGCATACAAATTAAAACCTTAAGAGTGAATCTGAGCTATTACAAATGAACTATTACAAATGAGCTATTACAACTTAATAATCAAATTAAGCATTCTAATTGAGTATTCTAATTGAGTATTAAAATTGACTGTTTAAATTAAGTATTTAAAAATTTGGCATTCAAAATATTTATTTTTAAAATATGCGCCTCAGTAGTGTTTTACATTACTGGGGCGATATATACCCGTTACCATTCAAAATGCAGGTTTCAGTGGGAACTAAAAATAATTTAGGTACAGATTTCAAGTTCCAGACGAAATCTAAGGACGACATCCCTGTATGCAAGGCATTAAGTTTATGTCATGGTTATTCTCGGTAACTGCTCCTGCGTTACCCTAATATCCTACATCCGTGAGGGGCCTAGCTACACTTAATAACGCCGCATAAATTGTTTTTAGACCCATCGAAGAAGCGTTTGAGCGCTTATTCCTTTAAAAAATCACTTCGTCGTTAATGCTTTTTACAAGGGAACAACCATTGCAATAAAGCATTGCCTTGGATTACTTACTATAAACATTGACGCTCAAGCGCTCAAAAACGAGCATTTTGAATGATAACGGGTATATTATTTCAATTTTAATTGAAGTTATTAATTTTTAGGTATGTTTTGCAGCAATAAATCTGTTTTTACAAAACGTCTTAGTGACTTGCTATTTTTTTACTCGTAACTCTTCTGAAGAAAAATCATCAACATCAATAGCTATTTTCCGTCCTTTTTCAGCTTTACACAGTAAATCAGCTTCTGTTTGCGTAATAACTCCAGCTGCTAAGGCTTCTTCAGCAACTAAATTTAATTTATAAAAAGGTAAATACTTATTCAGTTCTTTACAGGCTTTTTTATAAATAGGTTCGCAAGCAATAATATCTTCTAAAGTTTGTTCCAATTGTCCCATAGGATGCGATGGATCACGTTTTAAATATTGCCATTTACCAATGCGTGATCTTGTTTCGCTAGGCGTCTGTAAAATTTCAGAAACTTGTTGGTCTAGTGCATCAGAAGGTTTTTGTAACCATGTACCCAATGGAAATATAGTAAATTGTAAAAATACTTTTGCTACCTTATTAGGGAAATTACTGATCAGGTCGTTTATAGCTTCTTGTATTTTAAATAAGCAATCTTCAACGGCCCATTGTAGTAGTGGCAAGTCCTCAATTTTACGACCTTCATCGTTGTATCGTTTGAGTGTTGCTGACGCTAAATATAAATAACTAAGTACATCGCCCAATCGAGCTGATATACGTTCTTTTCTTTTTAATTCACCACCTAAAGTAACCATTGAAACATCTGATAACATGGCTAGGTTTGCACTGAATCGGTTGAGTAATTGATAGTATCGAGCTGTTTTGTCATTAAAAGGTGTTTTTTGTAGACGTGCCCCTGATAATGAAAACCAAAATGTTCGGCTCATGTTACTGATAAAAAAGCCAACGTGACCAAAAAAGGCATGGTCAAAATCGTCTAATGCTTGTTTTTCATTTTCGTTATGCGTAGCAGCAATCTCAGCTAAAACATATGGGTGACAACGAATCGCACCTTGCCCGTAAATAATCATACTACGGGTTAAAATGTTTGCCCCTTCAACAGTAATAGCGATAGGCGCGCCTTGATAATTTCTGCCTACATAATTACTTTTTCCCATACAAATAGCTTTTCCACCATGTATATCCATAGAGTCTGATACACATTGGCGCATTTTTTCGGTTAAATGATATTTTGCAATAGCTGAAATAACCGAGGGTTTTTCACCTAAATCAATTGCCCCAGTTGACATTGTTGTTACCGCGTCCATCAAATAAGCATTACCGCCTATGCGCGCTAATGGCTCATGGATACCTTCCATTTTTCCAATAGGTAATTTGAATTGGCGTCTAATTCTGGCGTAAGCACCGGTCGCTAAAGCTAATGACTTAATACCGCCAGTGCTGTTTGATGGTAGCGTAATTGCTCTACCAACGGATAAACATTCAACTAGCATGCGCCAACCTTGACCTGCCATTTCTGCACCACCAATAATAAAATCTAGGGGAACAAATACACCGTTACCTTGAGTAGGACCATTTTGGAAAGTAATATTTAACGGGAAGTGTCTACGCCCTGTAATAACACCTTCTAAATCAGTTGGAATAAGGGCACACGTTATACCTAAGTTTTCTTCTTCACCCAGTAAATGATCCGGGTCTTTTAATTTAAATGCTAATCCTAAAACTGTTGCTATGGGGGCAAGGGTTATATAACGCTTGTCCCAAGTGAGTTTCATACCTAATACTTCTTTACCTTCGAATTCGCCATGGCAAACAATTCCAAAATCTGGAATTGAGCTTGCATCAGAACCAGCTTCTGGGCTAGTAAGGGCAAAGCAAGGTATTTCGTCACCTACGGCTAAACGTGGTAAATAGTAATCTTGTTGTTCTTTAGTTCCATAGTGCTGCAATAACTCAGCAGGACCTAAAGAGTTGGGCACACCTACCGTACTGGCAAGTACCGAACTTACTGATGAGAGCTTTTGCAATATTCTTGATTGCGCGAAAGCGCTAAACGCTAAACCCCCGTATTCTTTTTTTATGATCAAGGCAAAAAACTTGTGATCTTTCATGTATTGCCATACTTCTGGCGAGAGGTCGGCAAGTTCATGCGTAACTTCCCAATCGTTAGTCATTGCACAAATTTCTTCAACTGGTCCATTTAAAAACGCTAATTCTTCACTACTCAGTCTTGGTTCAGGGTAATTATGCAATTTTACCCAGTCAGGATTACCTTTAAATAACTCGGCCTCAAACCATGTTGTGCCAGCATCTATTGCTTCTTGCTCAGTTTTAGACATTTCAGGCATAATGCCTTTAAATATTTTAAGTATTGGCGCACTGATGTACTCTTTTCTCACTTGAGCAATATTCAAGGGTAGAGCAACAATGGCAAATAAAAGCCAACCAGTAAAGTTGACTACGTCTAAAAAAGTACCAATTGCCAGAAAAGTAGCAAATGACAATGTGCAAGTTGAAAGTGCAGCTCTGTTGTATGCCATAAACATACAAAGTGCTATCCCCATGATGATCCAAATGAAAAATTCCATAGATTTCCCTAAATTTATTATGTGAAACTTATACTAGGTAAACATAATATGTTGTATTTAAAAAGGTATTTTAATCATCAATATGCTACTAGTTTGTTGGTTTTAGTATTTAACGTAATAAGCTTTTTGATAACAAATTGATTTTAAATAAAAATAAATTATTTGAGTCATAATAATTAATGAGTAACAAATATTTAGTTAGTTCCCAGTGGAACCTGCATTTTGAATGGTAATGGGTATATAATGCCGCATTTAATGATCCGTAAAGTGTTTTTACTTTCTACTTTTTACTTTCTACTTTTTGCGTTCAGTCATAGTTGGCTTGTAACTGTAGTGTTACTTTATATACCCGTTACCAATCAAGATGCGTATTTCAGAGCGCTTGAGCGATATCAAGGCAATGCTTTGTAATAATGGTTTGCGCGCAGCCACTTACTTAATTGAGCATTTTTGCTTTGACCCTATAGCACCAAATATGTAGATATTATACCCATTACCAACCAAATGCTTATTTCAGATCGTTTGATTGGTAACGGGTATATATTATTATTTTAGCTCATTTTATATTTTAAGGATTATTTATTATGTGTGAACTCCTCGCGATGTCTGCCAATGTACCTACTGATATTTGTTTCAGTTTTAGTGGTTTGATGCAAAGGGGCGGCAATACAGGACCACACAAAGATGGTTGGGGAATTACCTTTTATGAAGGCAAGGGATGCAGAAGTTTTAAAGATCCATTACCTAGTTCCAACTCTCCTATTGCTAAGCTAGTAACCGAGTATCCCATTAAGAGTGAATCGGTGGTTTGTCATATTAGGCAAGCCAATTCAGGCGCAATAAGTTTACAAAATACTCACCCATTTACCCGTCAAATATGGGGGCGCCATTGGACTTATGCTCATAATGGGCAACTTCAAGATGTGCATAACAAGCTAAGTGTTAAATATCATATTCCGGTGGGAGAAACAGACAGCGAATTTGCTTTTTGTTGGTTATTAGATCAAATACATATTAAATATAAAGATAAGCAACCTGATGATATTGAGTTATTTAGTTTTATCGCAAAGTTGAGTGAACAGTTAAATGAGTACGGGGTTTTTAATATTATTATAACTAATGGGGAGTGTTTATTTGCTTATTGTTCGAATAATTTACACTGGATCACTCGTAAAGCGCCTTTTGGCAAAGCCAGCTTGATCGATGCAGAAGTTAAAGTAAACTTTAGCCAAGTAACCACTGAAAACGACATTGTAACGGTTATAGCAACACAACCGCTTACCAATGATGAAGCATGGCATAAAATGTCGAAAGGTCAGTGGCACTTATTCAAATTAGGTTGTTCAATTGCTAGCGGTGAAATTTAGCTTTATACCCGTTATCATTCAAAGTGCTCGTTTCAGATCGCGTGAGCGTCAATGTTTATAGGAAATAATTCAAGGCAATACTTTCTTGTAATGATTGCTCCCTCATAAAAAGTATTGTTGATGAAGTGATTTTTTAAAGGAATAAACGCTCGAGCGCTTCTTCGATGGGTCTAAAAGCAATTTATTCGTCGTTATTAAGTGTAGTCAGGTTGCTACACGGATGTAGGATATTAGGGTAACGCAGGAGCAGTTACCGAGAATAACCATGACATAAACTTAATGCCTTGCATACATGGATGTTAACCTTAAATTTCGTCTGGAACTTGAAATCTGTGCCTAAATCGTTTTTAGTTCCCACACAAACCCTCATTTTGAATAGTAACGGGTATATATTATTTTTGATTACTATTAGCATTATCATCGTCGCTTTCAAAAGCTGTTAGCTGGGCTTCAAATTGCTCAGTCCCGCCTTTTGATTGATACAAGCGTACTAGCAAATAATTAAGTGATGGAGCAAACCATGCGTAAGTTACTTTTTCTTTTTTGGTAACTTCACGCTTCAATTTAATGGCTTTAACTAAACCATAGGGCAACATTAACTCTTCTTCGCCAACATATTCATACACATATTCACGAATATCACCAGACGATTTTATTACTGAGTACCGGTAGCTTTGCTGTGTAGGGTTTTTAATTAAATTGATGCGGTGTTGTAAATGATAGCTTAGGCTATCTTGAATATTGTCAGGGAATTCAACAGTAATCGTTTTATCATCTTTTATGTTTTTTGCCGTTTTATTGTTTACGTCATAGCTCCATTCATAAAACTTATCGCGTCCAGTACCTTCACGAATGTATTTATAATGCGTTGGAATAACTCGATTGTTAGTAAGCGTTATAATAGATTCTTCAGAGCGTTTATCATCAAATATAAGCCATTCTATATCTGTGGTATAGCTGTAACGGTAAGTGTTATCAGCTAATTTTTCTAACTGTCTTAAGCCATTACCGGCTTTTTTTGATTTATGAATAATGCTGTATTCAGCTTTAAAAGGCGAGATTATAATGGGTGAAGTTATATTATGTTCTGTTGCTTTAATTGGTTGGTTTTTAGCTTTTATTTCATCAATACGAGCTTTATTAGCTTGCTTAATTGTTAGTGTTTTTAAGGAGGTATTAAGTGCTTTTTCTTCGGGGGAGATGCTTGCAAGCGATTGCGTGCTGGTTAAATAACCAACAGAAAATAAGATAAAACTTTGAAAAAGTGGTTTAAACATATAAATTCCCTCAACTTAATTGAAAGTACAGTAAATTATTATTCACTCGCGTAACCAGACGCAGGAATAATATCCCCATCAAATAATGCGTTTTCACCTTGCATAATAACGCGCTTCAAACAACACCATTTAACAACTAATGGGTATATTCGATGTTCTTGCTCGTGTATTCGGCAGGCTAAATCTTCAGCGCTATCTCCAGCAAAAATTGGTACTTTAGCTTGTAAAATAACGGGTCCGCCATCGAGTTCTTCAGTAACAAAATGAACACTAACACCGTGTTCGCTATCACCAGCGTCAATAGCACGCTGATGAGTGTTAAGTCCCTGGTATTTAGGCAACAGAGAAGGGTGAATGTTCAATAATTTTCCATGAAAATGTTGAACAAAAGCAGGAGTTAAAATTCGCATAAAACCCGCCAGTACAATAACATCGGCATTGTAGTGATCAATGACTTTAATCAAAGACTGATCATATTCTTCTCTAGAGTTAAAGGCTTTATGAGATAAGGTTGAGGTTTCAATATTGGCCTCTTTGGCACGGGTTAGACCATAAGCGGTTGGAATATTAGAAATAACTCCCACCACTTTGCCTGGAAAACCATTAACTTTACAGGCATCAATAATCGCCTGTAAATTGGTACCGCTGCCAGAAATTAATACAACAATTCGGCTGGTCATTAAGGGTTAACCTTTATTAATAATTACTTGCTCTTCACCGGTAGGAAGATCAGTGATTTCACCAATATGCCAAGCTTTTTCGCCATGATTATTTAGTATCTCAATGCTTTGTGCTAATGCGTCAGCAGGAACAGCTATAATCATACCTACACCACAGTTGAATGTGCGATACATTTCATGTGTAGTTATATTGCCCTTGGTTTGTAACCAATTAAAAATTTCTGGCCACTGCCATGTGCTTTCATTGATAACAGCTTGAGCATTTTCAGGCAATACGCGTGGGATATTCTCCCAAAACCCACCGCCCGTTATATGTGATAACGCATGAACATTAACTTCTTTAAGTAAAGCTAAAACCGATTTTACGTAAATTTTTGTTGGTTCAATTAAATGATCGCCAATCGACTTACCATTTAATAACTCATTAGTATCGGTGTTGTTTACTTCAAGCACTTTACGAATAAGTGAATAACCGTTTGAATGAGCGCCAGAAGAACCTAATGCAATAAGTTGGTCGCCAGCAGCTACGGCACTTCCATCTAATAAGCGAGATTTTTCAGCAATACCAACACAAAATCCAGCGATGTCGTAATCGCCAGCATGATACATGCCTGGCATTTCAGCCGTTTCACCACCAACTAAAGCACAACCCGAAAGCACACAACCATCAGCAATGCCTGACACTACAGCTGAAGCTACTTCAACATCTAGTTTGTCGGTAGCGTAATAATCTAAGAAAAAGAGGGGTTCAGCCCCTTGTACTATTAGGTCGTTTACACACATAGCAACAAGGTCAACACCTACGGTATCGTGTTTCTTTAAGTCAATCGCTAAGCGTAATTTAGTACCTACACCATCAGTACCTGCAACCATTACGGGTTCTTTGTAACCGGTAGGAATTTGACAAACAGAGCCAAAACCGCCTAAGCCACCCATTACTTCAGGGCGAGTTGTACGTTTAACGGCACCTTTAATATTTTCAACAAGTGCGTTACCTGCATCAATATCAACGCCAGCATCTTTATAGCTTAGGGATTGTTTTTGTTCACTCACGGTGGAGACCTCAATAAAATTACTAATGGGATGTTAATGGCGCATATTCTACCAGCGCTAAGGCTTGGTTAAAATCTTTATAATAAATTATTTTATTATGTGATTAAATCTAGCAACTATATGTTAATATTTTCAACATTATTCTTTTAATTTATTTAGCTATGCGTAAATACTATTTTGTTTTTTTTCTTTTGTTTTCCAGCCACTCAACTTATGCGGTAGAGGTGACTAATCTATATAGTGCTAAAGTTGAACTTGACTCTCGAACTCAAAAAGAACAAAAAACAGCGTTAAAATCAGCATTTAAAGCGGTTTTAGTTAAAATTGCAGGCAATGAGCAAATTTTAGCTAACACATTTATTAGAAACGAAATTCAAAAATATCCAAAATATTTAACTCAGTATAATTATATTACCGAAGCGGGTATCAATAAATTAGTTGCTACTTTTGATGAAAATAAAGTTAACCAAGTGTTTTTTCAAGAAAACCTGCCACTTTGGGGGAAACTTAGACCATTAGTATTGTTTTGGGTAGTCACGGAAGAAGGCTTAAACCGTCGTATTATTTCTGAAACAGATGATTCATTATTACATAAAGAAATTTTATTACTTGCCGAACAAAAAGGCTTGCCAATTATTTTGCCGCTAATGGATTTAACCGATATGCAAAATATTCAAATGTCTGATTTATGGGGGCGGTTTATTGAGCCCATTAATATAGCCTCGCAACGTTATGCCCCTGAAACTATCGTAATTATTCGAGTCGCTCAAAAGATAAAAGACCTGGCCAATGTCACTCTAACACCTGAATGTGATTTACAATGTATGCAATCTCAAAAAATAGTTGATTGGCACATTGTGACTAAAGAAAGTAACAAAGTTGAAAGTGGCGAACAGTACCAGGGTGCAAATGAACTTGAGTTAATGACAACAGCTATGTCTGATATTACAGCTCATATCTCGAAAAAATATGCGTTAACAACTGAAATTGATAATGACCTTGTTATTGATGTTACTAATATAGATTCGTTAACAAAATACGTAGAACTGACTGAGTTTCTAACAAATCTTTCTGCAATTAACTCATTTAAATTAGTGAAAGCTGAAGGCACTATTAGACGTTTTCATTTAACGCTTATGGGCTCAATTGAATCATTGTTTTCATCATTACAATTAAACAATAAATTAACTCAATACAGTGACCCATTAATGGAAGAACAAATCGGAGATGTACCGGTATTTTATTGGGGAACTGAGTGAAATATGCCTCACAATTGAGTTTGTCTGTTCAGTTACCTGACGATGAAACTTTTGAGAGTTTTCAAAGCCAAAGCAATCACGCTGTTGCTATGCAATTACAATCGTTTATTGATCTGCATTTAAACCAAGAATCTCATCCAACCGCTTTATATTTGTTTGGGATCAAGGGGGTAGGTAAGTCACATTTGCTTCATGCTTGCTGCACTTATGCTAATAAATCAGGTTTGTCGGCATTAAATTTATCGTTTAGTGAAATTGAGCAACTGTCGGTAGAGATGTTTGTGGGTTTAGAGCAAATAGATATTATTTGTTTAGACGATATTCATTTAATTGCCGGAAACGATGAGTTTGAACGGGCAGTATTTGATCTATTTAATCGGGTGACTGAACAAGGGAAATGCCTCATCATTTCAGGCGACCAAAATGTTAGTAATTTAGCCATCAAGCTGCCTGACTTACTATCAAGATTAAGCTGGGGTTTGACCGAGCAAGTTAAACCTATCGACGACAACGAAAAAATACATGCCCTACAATACCGAGCTGAGCAAAGAGGCTTAAGCTTAGCCAATGAGGCGGCTAAGTTTTTATTGACTCGATTTTCTAGAGAAATGAGTGACTTAGTTAAGGCACTAGACGAGTTGGATAAAGCGTCAATTAGAGAACAACGAAAAATCACGATCCCTTTCATTAAAGATATTTTTCCTCATATATCTTCTTAAATGGTAACGGGTATATAGGTTTATTTTTACTCAGGTACTTAAGATAAGTTATTCAAATTAAAATTAAAGTAAAAGCCAGAGCCACATTTATTATGTAGTTCTAGTATTACATATTTTATACCCGTTACCATTCAAAATGCAGGTTTCAGTGGGAACTAAAAACAATTTAGGCAAGGCATTTAGTTTATGTCATGGTTATTCTATGACTAAACTTAATAACGGCGAATAAATTGTTTTTAGACCCATCGAAGAAGCGCTTGAGCGTTTATTCATCTAAAAGATGACTTCATCGTTAATACTTTTTATAAGGGAACAACCATTACGATAAAGTATTGCCTTGAATTGATATCACTCACGCGCTCTGAAACGAGCATTTTGATTGGTAACGGGTATATATTTTTACTCATGAGTACAATTTACTTTTTAGGTAGTGCTTTTTCTTCGAAGAGTAAGGTAAACTCGTTAATCGGGCGTATATTGTTTTGATTTATGGTGCGAGATGAAATTTGGGCTTTAGCTAGAGACTTAGGCGCTACACTTGGGCTGATATCAAGGTTATCAATCCACGATTTACCTGACTCCATGGCAATTGGCTCAGGTAAATTATCTAGCGTTGTTTGAAACGCTTCAAATTCAGGTAAAATACGCCTTACAACAAAGGCAACTCGCGGTTTAATATTTTCAGAACCTATTCGTCCACGCTGACCCCAATCAACAATATAATCTGATGAAAGACCACCTCCAGCTACTTGATTAGTAATTGCTACATCACGATCGATGTTATATCGTGCCTTCATCATAAAACCATCAAAAAGCATAGCATAATCTTCTCTAAGACTAGAATAATTGTAATATTGTGGGGCTGTTTCAGGTGAAAAGAATTGCGTAATATCCTGGGGCTTGTAAGACTTTTGTATAGCCGTTGCTTTTTCACCATGAAAACTCACTTGAGCTAATTTAAGCATTTCAGCGCCATTTAGTGGATAAGTTTGACTTAAAATACTTGATTGGATAACTTCTGGTATTGTGGCAATTATTCTTTTGCTTCTATCTAGATTATTCCAGTTACTTTTAGGGAAAAAATCATTAGCGTGAGCTAATTCATGATACATAAGCCCAATAAGTTGATATACACCATCATCAGTTGTACGTGTTTTTCTGGTGTTTTCTGTGATGTAAGTACTTAAGTAATCGTTATCTCTTACATATCGCCACGGTATAATAAATTGTAATTCGTTACCAAAACTAGCACGAAAATCAGGCGCTTCATTAAGCGTATCGCGTTCATTAGGACTTAACCAAAAGTTATTAGCGTCTAAGTATATTGCGCCTGTAGCTCCCCAATAAAATGAGGGTCTAACATCATAAGATATAACCACTGCGGTAGTTGCTCTTAGCATATTTTTAAGATCATTATGAACATCATATTGTTGTAAAAATGCTTTAAATCTATCCCCCATCCATTGATGAGAAACAACCACTCTGTCCATTATATCTTCAACGGTGGGTTCAGTTGTTTCGTGAGCTATTAGCGGTAGAGTATTTAACGTACAAATTGTATCGAGGGTTATATCGTTGTTATATACGCAACTTGATAAATTATTTTTATAGGGGGAGTTTTTATTATAGGCGAAGGTATCACTGACTCTTTCTTTAAAAATTGCGTCAGCACTAATTATTTTTTTATTTTCGATCAATACAGCGACTGTATCTTTAAATGTTTCATTAGCTAATGAAGCACTCACTTCAAACGTGATAAAGGTATCTTGTTGAACTGCTGGGGCATTAAAAAATATCGCTCTTTTACCTGTAGTGTCAGGATCTGTTAATGTCACTGATGGTCCAGCAGTTTGTTTCCAATTGATCGTTTTGGCTGATATGTTACTCGCTAAAAAAGCACGTAAAGACACTTTATTACCTTGTGCAACAACATGACCTAATCGAGCTGAAATACTTGAAGTATCATCAGTTACTTCAAATTCATAACGACGATTTTCCAACGTACCTGTTGCTGTGGTAAATGAAACTTCAAATGCATAGTCACCAGAAAAAGTAGGCGTAAATGCAATGCCTTTATCGTTAGGTGTAAGAAAAGTAACCGTTGAGCCTGATAGTTGTGTCCATTTGATATCGCTTAACGTGGATTCTGGGTAATATAAAAATAGCTCAACTGCTTGATTTAATTTGATCGTTTCATCAAAGCTGTTAATTGCATTTTTGTCTGCTTTTACTTCAGGTAATTTAACTGTTATTGGTTTTGGCGTTGGTATAGCAGGTTGGGGAGTTGAGGGTTTATTTTCACTATTATTTCCACCACCACATGCTGCTAACAATAAAGCTGAAAATCCAAGTACTAAAAGTTTCATAACACATCCTGTTTTGTTATTTGTTTAAATGATTTTAATAAGTAAATTATACCCGTTACCATTCAAAATGCTTTGAAACGAGCATCTTGATTGGTAACGGGTATAAAGGGTAAGAACACTCATTATTTATTCTTTTTATCTCTAATACTTAAACCTAATTCTTGCCCTCTAAATTTTGCATAGTATGTGCCACCAAAAAACATTAATGATGCAAAAAATAGCTCTATTAATGCCCATACAGTATCTTCTGCCGACACCCATAGCGTGGTTAATGAATGAAGAAAGTAAAGCATTACAACAAAGTTTGACCATGCATAAGTATAAGGATTTCCTTGCACTAAGCCTTTCAATGGAAAAAGTAGCGGCAGGGTAAAAAGCATTAAAGACAATACAGGGCTTAGACCATTAGACGGATTAAGTACCACTAACCACAGCGGCATAAAAAAAAGTAGACCAAAGTAGCCGGTAAGTGCAATTTTTTTTAGGGTATTAGTTGAAAAGGTTGAGGCTTTTATCATTAATTTTTACTCAATTGGAGTATATTTTAGCAAAACTATACTCAATTATATATTTACTTATTAGAAACAGTTTATTCGATGCATTTTAAAATAGCGTTAATACGTTTTCAGGTGGTCTACCTATTATGGCCAGTGTCTTGGAGCTAACTATCGGTCTTTCTATTAATTTAGGTGTTTTAACCATTGCATTAATTAATACTTCGCCACTTGCACCTTTTAAATCCTGTTCTTTAAATTCAGTTTCTTTTGTTCGCATCATTTCAATTGGCGACATGTTTAATAAGTGCAGTAGGGCAATAATTTCATTTTTATTTAAAGGTGTTTTTAGGTACTCAACAATAGTTACATCTTGGTTATTGTCTTCAATTAACTTAAGTGTTTGTCTGCTTTTAGAACATCTAGGGTTATGATAAATAGTTAACATAATTTACTCTTTTTTAAAAGGCAGATTCAACTCTGAAGCGCATAACTACTAAGCAGCCATAGCCACCATGTGTTCAGCCATTAATTTGGCTGGTGTTTTGTAATTGAGTTTTTTTCTTGGCCTATCATTAAGCTGTACTATTACATCTTCAA